>Ga0209585_10000055_pt1 | contig 39239 bp, 31 predicted proteins | sample NGEPerone_FD_185491 | JGI IMG/M metagenome (GOLD analysis project Ga0209585, IMG submission 185491) | Arctic peat soil microbial communities from the Barrow Environmental Observatory site, Barrow, Alaska, USA - NGEE Permafrost154B-one... | ecosystem: Environmental > Terrestrial > Soil >... | reverse complement strand
TATCCGGAATATGAACCTGTCTGGGACGCAATAGCTGTATTAATACCGACTAAATCACCATGGTCATTCACCAATGCTCCACCGCTGTTGCCTGGATTTACAGCTGCATCGGTTTGAATGAATGATTCCAACGGCATCTGTCCGCTCATAATGCCAATACTTCTTGATTTGGCGCTTACAATTCCAGCTGTAACGGTAGAGGTCAGGTTAAAGGGATTCCCGACTGCGAGGACCCATTCCCCCAGTTTTAGCGCATCAGAGTTGCCCCAAACCAAAAAGGGAAGATCTTTTGCATCGATCTTAACAAGTGCAATATCCGTATTAGGATCACGACCTATCACTTTAGCAGTGAATTTGCGGTTGTCATCCAATATTACCTGGACATCCACCGCATCGTCAACAACGTGGTTATTTGTTACGATATAACCATCAGGATTGATAATCACTCCCGAACCCGATCCCATCGCAAATTGTTGTGGTTCTCTGTATCCTCGGGGAACACTTTTACTTCCCGGGCCGCCTGGCCCAAAAAAGAAACCATAAAGTGGGTTATCATTGATGTCACCCATCTGTTCATGCACTTTGACCTCAATGTGTACTACCGCGTGTACGCTTTTTTCAGCGGCTTCCGTTAAATCGGGTAGTTGACTTGGAGGACTCTGGCTTGAAACTTGATTCGTAAGATGTATTGGCGTTTTTTCTCTTACCAGTATTTGCTGGTCACGAACAATAAATTTCGCATACAAGAAAACTACCATAACTGCTCCCGCAAAAGCGATCGCAAACATTGAAATAATTCTTCTGATCTTTTCCATAATATCGATTTCAAAATTTTATATTACAAATATTTACCCGTAATTATGAAGATCTTATGAAGATTTAAGCAATGAAAGTTTAATTAACAATTAATAATGATTTTTAAATATCAATCCTTTACAGGCAGCTAATGCCATATTCCCGGTTCGCAATAAAGTATTAGCGAACATTTTACGTTCAGACAGGTTTCGGTTCTTGCAGGTTTAGTTGATGTTAGAATGGCTGGATTATATCAATTTACTTTGAACAGAAGACCCGGTATAGGAGCAAGAATAAAGTCCGGAAGGATCCATTGTATTGTCTTGCAGTAATTAGCAGGATAAGATCCTGATTCAAAATCAGCACAGATCAAAACGCCACATGTTGCAGATGCTTGTTGTTTAAGACATCCGGACAATACTCATCTCCAATTAGGTCTTGCGAAAATGATTTTGCGTTTCGTTGAACCAAATTTGCCTATGCGATAGCTAACACTCAAATACGAATAATTGTAGATTTCAAAAATCTTCATGAAATGAACTAATTGCCCGTTTTTATCATTCGCCACCACATGCACCCCGTCAAGGTTGTCGGTATTTACAGACCGGAAGGTGCTGCCAACCTGTAATTTTATTCTCTCATTCAGTGAAACGGAATACCCGGCGCCCAAAGCATAGGATATGCGGGTGTAGTTAATTCCCGGATAAAACTTTTTATTATCTTTTATCAGCGAAGCGCCGATTCCTGTTTTTATAAAAAAATGGCCGTTATCTTCCGGATCGCCGGGGAGCATAATCTGGTCCACATTAAATACCACCATCAAATCGAATTGATTAATCTGGCTGTTGTAGGTTAGCGGACTTTCGCGACCTGCTGATACCAGGTGCGGCGGATATTTATTATCCCATTTCCCGGTCAGGCGGGTATTGAGCCAATTCACTTCAATTCCAATGGAGGGCGAAATGTTTCGCACCGCAAATAATCCAACGCCCGGATTTATGGAGTTGTTCCAGTAATTAAGTCGCTGGTTTACAGCATTTGATTCAGGGTTGACCGAAGTCATAAAAAGGGAGACACCTGACGAAAATCCAATTTCCCATGGTGTAACAACCGGTGTTTTAGTATTAAACGGTCTTTTTGCTGACGCACTTTGGAAAAGCAGGATCAAAAGGATTTGTATAAGGACGAAAATTATTTTCATAATAGTTTCGATTCTTGTATGACGCTTTTCATGATGGTATTAAAAAAGCTAATGGTTTAGTGTTTTGTCTAAATCGTTAATTCTGTCATCATCATTCAATTTTGGATCCGATGAATAGTATTACGGAATCAACGCATTTACGTTTCAAATATTTGATAATTCAGGGAAAATTTCATTTTCAATTTCAATAACCTTAATCCGGAAGGATCTTTTTAAGGTGGCTTGCGGACAGTAGATCTGAACTTTCTGAAAGATGGAACAGGAATCAGACAACATGTTTAAATGTCGGACAATTTCTTTAGTTTTGCTTTAAGACTAACGAGTGTTTAACTAAAAACAGTTTGAACGATGGAAAGAAGAAATTTCATTAAAAATGCATCTATTGGATCAGCCGCTCTTGTTTCCGCATTTAGTATCCCGGCCTTTTCACAGGACCGAAAGTTAAAAATCGGATTGATCGGTGCCGGTTGGTACGGAATGGTCATTGCAACCGCAGCATTAAAGATCGGTGGGGTTGAGGTGATTGCGGTTTGCGATGTTGATAGTGAACATTTGAACAGCAGTGCCGATGAGCTGGCAAAACTTCAGGGCACAAGGCCCAAAATCTACAAATATTATCAGGAATTACTTGACATCAACGGATTGGAAGCCGTATTTATTGGCACGCCTCCTCATTGGCATGCACTTCAATTTATTGCCGCATGCGCAAAAGGGCTGGATATCTATTGCGAAAAACCACTCGCATACGACATAAAAGAAGGTTTGGCAATGGTAAATGCCGCTCAAAAGGCAGGTAATGTTGTGCAGATCGGTTTCCAGCGCCGGCAGAGTGATGCATTTAAAAAGGCAAAGGAATTGATTGCTGACGGAACAATCGGGAATGTTCATCAGATAACAGCACAGATTCATTATGTGCCGGGTCCACAGGATACAAAAATACAACCTCCTCCAGCATCACTCGACTGGGAAGAATGGTGCGGTCCGGCCCCAAAACTCGATTACCGGCCAAGCATCGGTCATAAATCCTGGCGGCTCGAGAAGGAGTATGGAAACGGTCACCTTGTTGACTGGGGTATTCATCACATCGATATTATCCGCAAGATCATGGGGGAATCGATGCCATCCGAATTTTATACAAAGGGAGGTATTTTTGAATTAAAGAACCAGATTACCACTCCTGATACGCTTACAGCTAATATGGCCTTCAATAAAGCACCAGTCGTCTGGCAGCACCGCCTTTGGGGCACCGGAGATCCGAATAAAGAGTTTAACAACGGCATATTTTTCCATGGTGACAAGGCCACTCTTTTTGCTGAGGATTCTAAAGTCGTCCTGTTTCATGCAGGGAAAGACGGGAAAAGAGAGGAGCTGTTAATTCCAACCGAAATGATGCAGGAGAAACATGTTGCTAATTTTCTGAATGCGGTAAAAAACAAGAATAAAAGCCTGATCGACTGTCCTCCTGAAGATGCCTTCCAATCGACTGCCACTGTTCAGCTGGCCATGATTTCCTATTACACCGGTTCACTCGTGAAGTGGGATCTGACAAAAAAAGAGATTGTAGATAATAAGTTGGCGTCAGCATTGTTAAAAAGGGATTACCGAGGGAAATATAAACACCCATAGCATACCTGTCTGTTCTCAGCTGTGAATCGACTTATAAATTGAACCTTAAACACATTCAATGCTTAAAAATCATTTGATTACCTTTTTGCTGGTTGTCCTTGTTTCTGTAAGTTACGGACAAACATTCGTCCCTTTCAGCCAGAAAAATATCGCTTATATGGGGCGGATTGAGACCGTTGAAAACCAATGCATCAACATCTTCTGGCCTGGAACATCCGCCACGCTCAATTTCGAAGGGACCGACGCAAAGGCAATCCTGAAAAACGGGGACGGTACTACTTATTTTTATGCAATTGTTGATGGCGATTCAGAACATGCAAAGAAGATCAAACCCGATACCATCAAAACAAGCTATATGCTTGCTTCAGGTTTGAAAAAAGGAAAACATTCGGTACAGATTTACAAACTGACCGATAATACAACGGTCACTTCATTTTACGGATTCGAACTGAATGAGGATGCCCGAGTATTAAACTCCAACCTTCCCGGGAAAAAGAAAATTGAGTTTTATGGCAATTCAATTACTGCCGGGCATGGGGTTGATGTTCCCGATGGTCAGAACGATTCGGGTGCCCCCGAGTTTTTCAATAATTACCTCACTTATGCCGCCGTTACCGCACGTCATTACAATGCACAATATTCAAATATTTCAAGAAGTGGGATAGGAGTGATGCTGAGTTGGTTCCCGATCATCATGCCAGAAATGTACGACCGGCTGAATCCGGGCGATCCCAATAGTAAATGGGACTTTTCAAAATACACACCCGATGTTGTGGTCATTAACCTGTTTCAAAACGATAGCTGGCTGATCAATAATCCTGCGCATGAACAGTTTAAAGCAATGTTTGGAACAACACGTCCTGACGAACAAACAATTATTAAAGCCTACCAGGATCTGGTTCTGAAGATCAGGGCGAAATATCCGAAGGCTTCTATCATTTGTGCTTTGGGAAGTATGGACGCCACACAAAAAGGATCGAGCTGGCCTGGTTACATCGAAACTGCTGTGAAAAGTTTAGGGGATTCTGAAATTTACACCCATTTCTTCCCTTACAAAAATACGGGTGGTCATCCGAAAGTTGCTGAACAGAAGGTGATGGCCGACGATTTGAATGGTTTTATCGACAAGAATATCAAGTGGTAATTTGTGCTGACGCTTAATCTGGATACTTATGAGAAAAATATTCATTGTTTTACTCTTTTGTGTTTTAACTTCAAATTTAGTGGTTGCAGCTCCGTTTGCCAGATGGACAAAAACGGAACTGATACTGAATAACGGAATTGTTGAAAGAATCATTTCATTACCTGCTACTGAAGGAAATTTTCTGACAACCTCCTATAAACCGGTCGTTGGTGAGTTTAATTATTTTCAGCCAACAAATACTGACTTTCAGTTTGAAGTGAACGGTATTTCCTATTCGGGTAAAAGCGATTGGAGCCTTGTGGATGTAATATCAATTACCGATTCGCGTGAAGGTGATGGAGCTGCTGTCACGCTTCAAAGTAAAGACAAGAAAATAGAAGTCACGCTGAAATTCCTGTTGTATCCCAATTTACCGGTGATCCGCAAAAGCCTGGTTGTGAAAAACCATGCCAGTTCTGAAGTTTCATTGGAATCGGTTGATGTGGAAAAATTTAATGTTACAGGCTATGGATCGACCACTTTTAGTTGGATTTATAGCGATTATGGACGGCGGAAATCAATTGGTCCTTACGAAGGAAATATGCAGGATGCGCTTGTGATTGTGCACAACGCGGACTGGGAATCGGGCATCGTAATTGGCAACGAAGCGTCGGGTGTGATGAAACGTACAGCTGTTTTTTGGGAAGCACCCGAGATATGCAGCGGTCTGACCCATAAAAACAGTCGTTTTCCATTCCGTAAATGGATCAAGCCAGGTGAATCGTTCGAGACACCCCAGGTTTTCACGATGGTTTACAACAATCAAAAAGATCCCGAAGAAATCCTGAATACGGCTATTCCCGATTTTATCCGTAAGCACATGGGTATCCGGCTATCGGAACTGAAAGAGAAACCAACTTTTGTATACAATACCTGGCACCCGTTTGGAAAAAAAATAGATGAGAAGCTGATCATGGAACTCGCCAAAGCCGCCGCCGATGCCGGGATGAAAGAATTCGTGATTGACGATGGCTGGCAGGATAACTACGGTGACTGGGGCATCGATAAAACAAAATTCCCGAATGGGCTTAAACCTGTTTTCGACTACATCAAATCACTGGGAATGAAACCCGGCTTGTGGGTGAGTGTGGGGAGCGCCTCATCAGCAAGTAAGGTATATAAGGAACATCCGGAGTGGTTTGTGCGCGATAAAAACGGGCAGTTTGCCAATCTTCATATAGACAATGCAAATGATGAAATACGATCGGCCTGTTATTCTACAGGCTGGAAGGATTATATCAAAGATATTTTACTGAAACTGGCTTTGGATTATGGTCTTGAATATATGAAGCTCGATTTTTCGGTGGTTACAAGCGCCTATGTTTTTGATCATGAAAGATCGGGGTGTTACGCTACCGATCATCCTGGTCACAAGGATCACAATGAGTCGTTGTATGTCAACTACGAACGGATGTGGGAGCTTTTTGACGAATTGCATACCGCGAAACCCAACCTGTTTATCGACTGTACTTTTGAAGCGATGGGTGGATTGCAACTTATTGATTACGCAATGCTGAAACATGCCGAAGGTAACTGGCTTTCGAACTTTCAGGGTCCGGATGAAATGGGTGATCTTCGTATCCGGAATATGGCCTGGTGGCGTTCGCCGGCAATGTCTGCAACCGCGCTTGTGATTGGTAACCCTCGAATGGATGATAAAGGATGGGAAATGCACATCAAGTCGCTGGCAGGCGCCTTGCCGATTATGCTGGGCGATCCCCGAAAACTATCACCGGAAGATCTTAAAAAGTACCGCAGTTATGCAGACTGGCTTCAATCGATGCAGGCGATATATGACATCATGAGTTACCGCCAGGATTTACGTGGATTTGGTGAACCAAGAGTTGGCAGTTGGGATGGTTTCCAGCGCATCAATACGGAGTCTAAAACAGGTGGGATCATTGGCATTTTCCGGCATGGAGCCATCGAATCGAAAAGAATTGTAACGGTTAACGGCCTCGATCCGGCTAAAACTTTTTCAGTAAATTCGATAAACGGCAAAACGATTATCAGTTTAACCGGCGAAGAATTTCGTACTAAGGGTTTTGAATGTGCGCTTACTGAATTGTATGATGGGGAGTTGTTTGAAATTCGTTTAAAAAATTAAGTAGTAATCCGGAAGTTTGTGGAATTTATTCTTTTGGTTTAAAACCTATTCTAGTGCGATTCTGCTGATCAATTTCCTGCTGTCTGGCTTCCTCAAACTGCTTTATATATTCCATGATTAGCATGATACTGCTGTCATGGTCTGCTAGTTTCGTTTCCATCTGCTCAAATTTAAGTAGTAGATTTTTGTTGCTTTCCAGCATACTACGGATTTTGGAATAAACACGCATAATCTGGATATTTACCTTTATCGCCAAATCACTATTGAGGACGCTTGTAAGCATCAATACTCCATGCTCTGTAAATGCAAATGGCAACTTACGGCGACCACCCCAACTTGATGTCGCAATTTGCGATTTCAAGTCTTCAAATTCGATATTCGTTAGCTGGAACATAAAATCTTCTGGAAATCGCTCAAAATTACGCTAACAAAAACCAGGTAATATATATTGCAATTTTGCCAAAAGCCTGTCAGGTTTTCGAAACCTGACAGGCTTAAATTGTGAATTCAAATGCAGGATTTCAGAAACATTCGTATCTGCAAATCATTTTTCACTGACCACTACCTCTGCTTTTTTTGCATTCTGGCCTAAGCGGATCGCCAGATTGTTGTTGTACTTTTCAATTTGGTTATTCACCTCGTTGACAAATGATTTATACATTCCTTCGCCATTCACAATGATCAGGGCATTGATCCGGCTGGTGATGGTCCGGAATGCCGCGTCGACTTCAAGGCGCACCTGTCTCATCCTTAACTGGGTTTTTTCAGCTTCCTTAGAGTTACGACTTTGCTTAAGTTCTACAAAAGCATCATTATTGGCCTGAAATTCGTCGAGCCAATCGGCTATTCCCAAAATAATTACATCGGCGGCATAATTGACCTTTAGCTCCGAAACAAACTTTTTGATGGATGCAGTTTCGTCATCGTAAGATTTTATGGTAAGATTACCGTAATGATTGAACACAACCTGGACACGTCGGGCAGCTTCCCGGACTAGCGGATTAAAATGGTTACCACCCGCTTTTACGGTGTCGGACATGCCTCGAAATGTAAAATCGCGTAAGTTATCGGCATCGGCAAGTTCGTCGGTAATATGACTCTTCCGGATAAAGCCCAATGCCTCATATTCGTCGGCATATAAAAACTTGTAGGCTGAATATTGGGTTTCGATGCCCAACGCAGCAGGTGTCGCTTTATCCACGAGGTTATTAAACTCGTTGTGAAATTCAAAATGCTCTTCATTGTGAAGTCGCGTTGATTTTAAATATAAAATTTCCATTGTTGATTATTTAAAATATTTGCTAAAAATGCGATTTGATGAATAAACGATATCTTTTTCTATTTATCTGAAGAAAAGTGTCCAGTTGTTTAATGGTCCATTTAGAATAATTGTAAGCGTACAATTGACTGCCCAAGGTCTCGTTTGAATAATTGTATGCGTACAATTGACCGCCCGAGGGGTCGTTCTGATAATTGTATACGTACAATTGACTGCCCGAGGTCTCGTTTGAATAATTGTATGCATACAATTGACAGACCTGGGTGTCGTTCTGAAATATTGTCCGAAAACGACCCTGATTTTAACTTTATGGCGGATGATAGGGCTGTAAACAAAGGTAGGAGCGAAAGGATAAATGATCGTTCCTCTGGTAATAATTACCTTTAATCGGATTTAGGATCGTTGCTTCCATTTGATTGGGAATCAAATTTTACAATGACTAAATATACGATTTATTTTTTTAATAAAAGGGAATGATTATTTAAATGGCTTCGAAAATAAAAAATGAAATGGAATTTGGGTTAAAATCCTGTCCGGACTACTTGAATTGCCATGGCACTAATGCCTTCGTAATTCAAATAATAAAAGATATGAGCCAAAATTCATTGGTAATTGAGGTCCAATTTTAAAATTTGATGCTTCTTGAAGACTTGATTTTAGTAATACTCCGGTGTGCGTGTAAAATGCAAAGTATCTGTATTTCCGATTCATTAATGCGATAAATGATCAGGTGTGATTCGAGTATTACCCACCGATACATTTTAGATTTAATAGGCAGGTGCCGACATTCAGGGTACATATCGTAAAAGAAATCAAGACAACCAACTAACCTATATATATCACTTTGGTATTTTCTGCCTGTATTTTGCCAAAGGTTTCTAATCCATACTTGTAAACATCAATTATATCCTGCTTAAATTTCGTTGAATATACTACAGGTTTTGGCTCTCTTTCCATTCTTCAACGCTTTTCTTCAGTTCTTCCAATGTCATAAATGGACCTTTCTCAGCTTCTTTAATACCGGCTTTAAACTCAATGTTGCTTATTGGATCACCTGGTAGCGCCCAACTCGTTTCCTTTATTTTTGTTGTTTTTGTTGTTTTCATCTGCGAACAATTTGATTTTTAATGGACACCTGGATCCCTTTAATGTTTTCATCTCTTTTGCAATTTTTTGCTCAAGATGCTTTCATCGCTTTCCACGTTACTCACGGAATACAAATATAAATAAAGGTTTCGTCATATTTGAAAATTAGATAATTTTCAAATTGCCATACTGCCAAATTATTTCTGATTATTCCGCTCCAGTTCGCGCAGCGTATCCATCTTTTTCTTTTGCAGGAAGCTGTTGATGTCACCCAGGTGTTCTTTTACCTGTTTGTTCCCAAATTCAAAGACTTTGGTCACCAGTCCCGAAAGGAAATCGCGGTCGTGCGAAACGAGGATTAAAGTTCCGTCGAAATCGAGCAATGCACTTTTCAGGATATCTTTGGTTTTCATATCCAAATGGTTCGTAGGCTCATCGAGGATTAAGAGGTTGACCGGTTCAAGGAGCAGTTTTATCATCGCAAGCCTTGTACGTTCACCGCCCGAAAGCACTTTCACCTTCTTTGTCAGGTTATCGCCTCCAAACATAAATGCCCCCAGGATATCCCTGATCTTTGTCCGGATATCACCTTTGGCAACATCATCGATGGTCTGGAAAACAGTCACCTCCTCGTCGAGCAACGAGGCCTGGTTCTGCGCAAAATACCCGATCATCGTGTTGTGTCCGAGTGTAAGCGTTCCTTCATATTCGATTTCTCCCATCAATCCTTTAACGAGCGTAGACTTTCCTTCGCCGTTTTTCCCGACAAAAGCAACCCTTTCGCCACGCTGAATCGTCAGCGATGCATTCGCAAAAACAAGGTGGTCGTCATAGCTTTTGGTCATATCCTCCAGTACCACGGGATAATTTCCCGATCGGGGAGAAGGGGGAAACTTAAGCCGTAATGCGGAGTTATCCTCTTCGTCAATCTCAACCAACGTCAATTTTTCCAGCATCTTAATACGCGACTGAACCTGGTTTGTCTTGGAATAGGTTCCCTTAAAACGGTCGATAAAATCCTGGTTGTCGGCAATCATCCGGCGCTGTTCCTCGAACTGTTTCATCTGCTGCTCGCGACGTTCGAGCCGTAACGTGAGATATTGCGAATAATTGACCTTGTAATCGTAAATACGGCCCATTGTCACTTCAATGGTACGCGTGGTGATATTGTCGACAAAGGCCCGGTCATGCGAGATGATGATGACCGCTTTGGCGCTGTTGATCAGGAACTCTTCGAGCCATTGAATCGACTCAATATCCATATGGTTGGTGGGCTCATCAAGCAGGATCAGGTCGGGTTTCTGAAGTAAAATTTTGGCAAGCTCAATACGCATGCGCCACCCTCCGCTGAATTCTTTCGTAGGACGTGTGAAATCTTCTCTTTTAAAACCCAGTCCGATCAGAATTTTCTCAACTTCTGCATCGTAATTGATCTCTTCGACCGAATAAAACTTCTCGCTTAATGCCGAAACCTGTTCAATCAATGCATAATAACTATCAGACTCATAATCGGTACGCGTTGACATCTCGAGGTTCAGCGCCTCGATTTCGTGCTCCATCTCTTTGATTTTCGCAAATGCCTGGGCGGCCTCTTCAAAAACGGTACGGTTGTCTTCCGTCATTAAGTGTTGAGGCAGATAAGCAATCACCGCGTCCTTTGGAGCCGATATCTTTCCGGACGAAGTGGTCCGTTTTCCTGCGATGATTTTAAGTAAGGTCGACTTACCGGCACCATTTTTACCCATCAGCGCGATGCGGTCTTTGTCGTTAATTACGAATGAGATATCTTTAAAAAGAGTGGTTCCTCCAAACTCTACGGTAAGTCCGTCAACTGAGATCATATACGATTTTTATTAAGCCGCAAATATAGTACTTTACTGAAAGGTTAAAGGCTAATGGAAAAAGGTTAAAGTTTTGTTAAAAGAGCCAACGATATTTATTACATTGTCAGCATTATAAATAACAAATAATTCAATTTTTAAACCATACAAATGAATCGCTTAACAGTTAATTCTTCATTTCGTTTATTGCTTTCTTCCATTTTACTTGTAGGATTTCTTGCTTCGTGCAATGTCAGCCGGAAATATACCGCCGAAGCAACTAAAAACTGGGAAAAGGATATTCTCAAATTTGAACAGCAGGATAAAAGCGAAAAGGATCCCGACAATGCGATCTTTTTTACCGGGAGTTCAAGTATCAGGATGTGGTCAACCCTTAAAGAAGATGTTGCACCCTATCCGGTGATTCAGCGCGGATTCGGTGGTTCGAAATTTTCTGATCTTGCAGTGTATGCCAAACGAATCGTTTACCCGCATCAGTTCCGGGCACTTGTAATTTTCGAGGCCAATGATATTACCGGAGGAAATATGGATAAGACACCCGAAGAGGTTGTTAAACTATTCCGCAACATTGTAAAGACAGTACGGAAAAAATATGCGGATCAGCCAATTCTGGTTTTTGAAATAACCCCTACAAAAAGCAGATGGGCTGTTTGGCCAACTGTAAAAAAGACGAACCAACTACTAAAGGAAACGTGCAGTAAACTGCACAACACCTATTTTATTGAAACAGCGGCGGCCTATCTGAACAAAGATGGCGAACCACGGAAAGAGCTTTTTATCAAGGATATGCTTCACCAGAATCACGACGGGTATATCATTTGGGGAGATCTTGTGCGTAAAAAACTGGATGAAGTTTTAACGCAGCAAACTAAAAAATAGGGGTCATTTAAGTGTCAGTTTGATTTGCCGGCAGCCAGCCGCCAATTGCAAACTGCAATAAAATTTTGAGGCTATTTCAATTCGGCATCCGGAAATTCAAACCGGAAAGGCTACATTTGCATAGGAATAATAAATTTAATAACTTAAATATTTTTTGATGAATACCTGGTTCGAATGCACTGCAAAATACATCAAGATGGATGAAAATGGCCACGAGAAAAAGGCCAGCGAAACCTACATGCTTGATGCCATCTCGTTTACCGAAGCTGAAAGTCGGATTTATAAAGAACTTCAGACAATGGTGAGCGGAGAGTTCATGGTGAGTAAAATTTCAAAAACCCGCATTTCTGAAATCATTCCCTCGGATAATGGTGACCGCTGGTATAAGGCGAGAGTTACGTTTATAACAATAGATGAAGAGAATGGCAAAGAAAAAAGGACTTCGCAGCAAGTATTAGTCTATTCGGACAATGTCAAAGAGGCATACGACCAGATTATTGAGGCAATGCAAGGGATGATGGCTGATTTTGAGATCAGTGGAATCAATGAAAGCACCATTCTTGATGTTTTCCCCTATTCAGCAGCCGAAAAAACCGATCTGCCTCCGCATTTAAAACCTATCGAGTCCTTCCTGGCATCTCCTGAACTTCAGGATAAAGCTGATTTTGCAGCGAATGCTGATGAAGAAGATTTAAACGAAGATCTTGATCCGATTGAGGAAGATTAATCTCTATCTTCCTTTTAGACCTGTTCAGGCGTTCTTTTGTACATGGCAAATGGAGCAAACACCTGTGATAGAGAACTGAAAATCTTCCAGAAGGAAGTTTTTCAGTCGCAGATCCTGGATAAGCTCCTGGTTAAACGAGAAATCGTAAACTTCTCCGCATTCCTTACATTTAAAATGTCCGTGTTTCGAGATGTCTGCGTCATAGCGAAGTTCATTGCCCTCGATGTGCAATGGGTGCACAATGCCCTCCTGAACAAACAGATTTAGTGTGTTGTAGACAGTTGTTTTTGACAGACTCGCAATTTCGTTGACCAGATCGAGATAAATCATATCAACAGTAGGATGGTTTCTCCTCGAAACCAGGTAGTTCATTATTTTGACTCTTTTATTTACGGGGCGTATTCCGTTCTCTGTCAGGTATTCTTTGATCTTGATATCTTGCATAGCCTGGGTTTGAACTGCAAATTTAAAGTATATTTTTGAATGAACAATTTTGGGCAGACATATGTTATTTGTATGTTTTATTTTTTAAAATTCTAAAAATAATTTTATGAGCACATTGGTTGGAAAAAAAGCGCCGGCATTTAAAGCAAATGCGGTAATAAACGGAAAAGAAATTGTTGAAAATTTCTCACTAGAACAGTTCATTGGCGAGAAATATGTTGTATTTTTCTTTTATCCGCTCGATTTTACATTTGTCTGTCCTACTGAACTGTTGGCTTTTCAGGAAAAATTAGCAGAGTTCACAAAACGCGATACTGCAGTAGTTGGGTGTTCCGTTGACTCTGAGTTCTCTCATTGGGCCTGGTTGAATACAGAAAAGAATCATGGTGGAATAAAGGGTGTGACCTATCCAATTGTTTCGGACCTTTCCAAAACTATTGCTGAGAATTATGGTGTCCTTGCAGGTGAATATGATATCGACGAAGAGGGCAAATCTATTTTCGTAGGTGCACCGGTCGCTTATCGTGGCTTATTCCTGATCGATAAAAAGGGTGACGTTCGTCATCAGCTGGTAAATGATCTGCCGCTTGGCCGTAATGTTGATGAAGCCTTACGCATGGTTGATGCACTGAGCCATTTTGAAGAGTATGGTGAAGTTTGTCCTGCCAACTGGTCAGAAGGGAAAGATGCTATGAAAGCTTCGTCTGACGGTGTTGCAGATTATCTTTCGAAACACTAACGCCTGTATCATCCCGGGTAATCAATTTTAAAAACTCATTATAACTCAAAGAAAATGAAAATCAATCGCTACGAGGACATTTCTCAAATTGATCGCGAAGCAAAACGCGATTTTATTGATCGTCATTCGGCATTTATTCATGCTGAGAACCAAGCCCCAAAGGGTGAAAAATTCAAAGTAAATATTAAGATTGGCGATGAATACAAACATCCTGATGATTTCGATCATTACATCAGCTCTGTTAAATTGTGGGATAGTGAGCGAATGCTTGCTGAAGCTACATTTATTGCTGGAGCTCAGGGTAGTGCACCAAGTCAGGTTGAAGTTGACTTCTATATTGTTCCTACTAAAACAATGAAACTTACGGCTCTTGCCTACTGCACCAAACATGGTCTGTGGCAAAGTGACGAGAAAATAGTTGAAGTTGTTGGGTAACATTGAAAGAAGATCCAACTGAAAATCTGCTGCTCTGACATTGTGTACTGTAAATTTTTCGAATAACTGGTTCGTAAAGTTCGTCGTTTTGAGTGTTTATCGTTTTTTTTTGCAATATGACAACAAGTTTAACGTTAATTAACCTTGTTTAATTGATGTTAAGAGTTTCGTGGTGTATATTTGTGCTGTTGCTTAAGAGCAGGTTTTTTCATAGGATTTAGGTTAGTTAGGTTAGGTTAGAAGAGGGCATCACTCGATGCCCTCTTTTTACGTTTATTTAATTCAAATATAACCTGATGTATTACAGTGAATTATGTGATGCATTCAATTTATTTCAGACGCTGAACCCTCCATTACAAACCTTTTATTCAAACAAACCATCTTCTCGTACGATCATTACAATGGCTGAATGGGAGAGAATAATGAATTTTTCACCTTTAAACTCAACGTCAAAACCTGATTTTCCCAGGTAGACGGCTAGGTCGCCGGGTTTTACCTGTAATGGAATGTATTTTACTGCTTCCCGATTCTCTTTCCATGATTCATCTTCGTCGTTCATGGCAGGAATTGGAAATCCTGGCCCCACTTTAATTACGTATCCGGCTTGAATGCTCTCTTTTTCAATGGCTGCCGGAGGCAGGAACAAACCTGAAGAGGTCTGTGTATTTGGATTTTTGGGCTTAACCAGGACTTTGTCTCCAACCATCACAATCTTTGCAAGATCCTTTTCATCCAGATTCAGTGCCATATTTATTTTTTTTACAAATATATTACCTTAATCTTACTTTCTTTGCTCAATAATCTATCAACATGGAATCAATCAGGGAAATTTATAAAATAGGGTATGGCCCCTCTTCCAGTCATACGATGGGTCCAAAAAAAGCAGCCGAAATATTTTTAAAGAAAAATCCTGATGTGGCATCGTTCCGTGTTGCACTCTATGGAAGTTTGGCAGCAACCGGGAAAGGGCATCTTACCGACCTTGCAATTGCTAATACTTTTGCCCCAATTCCTGTTGAGTTTAACTGGAATCCTTCTGTTTTTTTGCCCTTTCATCCCAATGCACTTACTTTTGAAGCAATTGGATCGGATGATGCTGTAAGGGACATTTGGACAGCTTATTCTGTAGGTGGCGGAACCATAGTAGATGATCATCATATCGCGGAGACTAAACTGATCTACCCTGATTCGGGAATGGATAATATTATGAAGTGGTGTTACCAAAGAGGTAAAAGCATCTGGGAGTATGCGGCGGAATACGAGTCAGCCGACTTATGGGATTATCTGAACGAGGTCTGGAAAGTGATGCAGGATGCAATCCTCAGGGGACTTGACACTGAAGGACCGCTGCCTGGTGAGCTACATTATCCGCGAAAAGCTTCGGCATATTACCTAAAGGCCAGAAACTTCAAATCATCCATGAAAAAAAGAGGTATGATTTATGCCTATGCACTGGCTGTATCGGAAGAGAACGCTTCAGGAGGGCAAATTGTTACGGCACCTACTTGCGGTGCCTGTGGCGTTATGCCGTCGGTGTTGTACTATATGAAGAAGTTCCAAAAAATATCTGACAAGAAGATTTTAAAAGCACTTGCGACAGCGGGAATCATTGGCAATATTGTAAAACTGAATGCTTCAATTTCAGGGGCAGATGTTGGGTGCCAGGGCGAGGTAGGGACGGCCTGTGCAATGGCTTCCGCAGCTGCTACACAATTAAGTGGGGGAGGTATCTTCCAGGTTGAATACGCTGCGGAAATGGGCCTTGAACACCATCTGGGACTCACGTGCGATCCGGTGGCGGGTTTGGTACAGGTCCCCTGCATTGAACGCAATGCATTTGCTGCTGCACGGGCGTTAAATCATACAAACTATGCTATGCTATCAGATGGACGCCATATGATTAGTTTTGACAAGGTCGTTGAGACCATGGCTCAAACCGGGCATGACCTTCCTAATCTCTACAAAGAAACCTCTAAAGGTGGTCTGGCTCACTTCCATGGGTTGAAAAAAAGCAAGCATTGAAAAGGCGTTAAAAAGCAGAAACATGTTTTATAACATGTTTCTTTAAAATTCTGCTATCTTTGCAGTCCCAATTGAAACAGTTGCTTTTTATGGCGTACGTTAACAATACGATGATTATCAGGCGAGATCTGCTCGCAAAAGTTGCAGGATTATTAAAAACCGGAGAATTAATTGAAAAGATAGACCAGATTCCGCTTGAAATATCCCCCCGAAGACGAAAATCCCAGTTAAGATGCTGTATTTACAAAGAGAGAGCGGTAACCAAGTATAAACTGATGCCAATTTTGGGCCTACTAACGGAAGAAGAGACGGATGAACTTACGCCTCTTTCGGAATATGCGAAAAAGGCTCTGGATCGCGAAAACCCCAGAACAGAGATTCTTACAGTTGTTGATGAAGCCTGCACTGCCTGCGTCGACACTAGCTATATTGTTACAAATCTTTGTCGTGGTTGTGTGGCAAGTCCATGCCAGATGAATTGTCCGCGAAGCGCCATCTCTTTCGGGAATAATGGCCAGGCAAATATTGACTCTGATAAATGTGTAAATTGCGGGATATGTAAGGATGTATGCCCATATCATTCAATCGTATATGTTCCGGTTCCGTGCGAGGAGGCATGCCCGGTTGGTGCAATTCACAAAGATGAATACGGTGTCGAACATATCGATGATTCAAAGTGCGTCTATTGTGGAAAATGTGTGAATGCCTGTCCGTTTGGTTCAATTTTCGAGGTTTCGCACATCATTGATGTTTTTAAAGCGATTACAAAGGGTGAGCAGGTTATTGCACTTCCGGCACCTTCAATAATGGGTCAATTCAACTGTGAAACCGAAAAGTTGGTATCTGCATTAAAAATGCTTGGCTTTCACGATGTTGTTGAAGTTGCTTTGGGCGCAATGGAAACTACTACCAACGAAGCAAATGAACTTAAGGAGCGACTTGAGGCAGGACAGTTGTTTATGACAACTTCATGTTGTTCAGCATATGTGCAAACTGTGGATAAGCATCTGAATCAACTTAAACCGTTTGTTTCGCATACCAGATCACCGATGCATTATGCTGCAAAAATTGCACGATTGCGATTTCCGGAAGCTAAAATAGTTTTTATCGGGCCTTGCATCGCCAAGCGCAAAGAGGCAATCAATGATCAGAATGTCGATTTTGTAATGACTTTTGAGGAGCTTGGCGCGTTTTTCAAGGGGTTTGACATCGTCGTTGATGAATGTGAAAATTCAGTATTGGATACCATCACAAAAGAGAGCAGGGCATTTGGCAGGGCGGGAGGAGTTATTGCCGCAGTGCAAGCCGAAGGATTAAAGGTTGATATAAAGGCTGTACAGATTGAAGGATTAAATAAAAAATCAATGAGCTTGCTAAAAGCTTTTTGTAAAGGAAAAGGAACCGGAAATTTTATCGAAGTGATGGCTTGCGAAGGTGGTTGCATTGCAGGTCCTAGTTCTTATGTTGGTACTACAAAGGGGAAGAATTTATACAAAACAGCAATTGATGCTTTGGTGTAGCCTAATGAAGAATTTCTAGTGTTAGTGATTATTGTTTTTTCAATTGTATCTCCACAAGAACCGGCAGATGATCTGATGGATAATGATTGTCTTTCGAATCGGTTAAAACAGTATACTTCTTAACGTCTACCAGTTTATTAACAAATATATAGTCAATTCTGTTTTCAAGTTTACTTGTGAAATCGAAATCGTTAAACGTTCCTACAGGACCTTGCGGGACGGTTTTGCTTATTTGTCTTGAGTCTTTCAATTTTTGACGAATCAATATCAATGGTTTTTCTTCAGGTGTCAGGTTGAAATCGCCGGTAAGAATTACCGGATCCTTTCTTCCTGAAATTTCGTCAATTTTCTTCAAAATCAACAGAGCAGATTCTTTGCGGGCTTTTACTCCTTTATGGTCGAAATGCGTATTGAAGATATAGAATGTTTTCCTTGTCTCTTTTTCTTTCAATCTGGCCCATGTACATATTCGATTTAAGGCAGCATCCCAACTTTTTGAAGGAATTTTTGGTGTTTCTGACAGCCAAAACGTTCCATTTTCGATCAGTACATAACGATTAGAATTATAGTAAATCGCCGAAAATTCACCATTGATGTTTCCATCGTCACGTCCAACACCGACATAATCGAAACCCGGCATCCCGTCTTTTAAGTCCATGATTTGATCATATAGCGCTTCCTGAACAGAGAAGATATCTGCTTTGTGTCTTTTTAAAAGGGCCAGAACATCCGTTCGGCGATTTGGCCATGCATTCTCATTGTCCGAAGGTGTGTTATAGCGTATGTTGTAAGTAATTATATTCATTGGTTTCTGTGCAACACTTGCAAAAGTAAATGTAGAAAGCAGAAATAGGATCAGTATCGGTTTTTTCATGGTTTTAATTTTTCGCAAAGTACACATTTTACGCCATAGATTTGACAGTTATATGGGAATTGGACGTAAAAAAGCCTGCTTCCGAATGAAGGAAGCAGGCTTTAATTAGATGCTTAATTTGTTTGTTATAAGTGGTTTGAATTATTTTATCAATTCCACACTACGTTTTACAAAATTATTGAGTGCTTCGCCGCGCAACATATTGTTGGCCAATAACGCCAGATCGACGAGTTGTTTTGCCAATTTATTCCCGGCACCAAAAGCTTCAAGCTTTTTACGCTTGCTTTCTTCTAGTTCCGATATCTTGGTTTCAGTCTCTTTCAAAAGATCTTTTTCTTCCTGAGGAATTTCTTCCTCCTTTTTTCCCGCTTTTAGTTTTTGAAGCGCTTCTTTTTCAGATTTGTATTTCAAAATCTCAGTAACGGTTGGAGTCAATTCTGTCGCCAAAGATTCCTGTTTTTCAGCAAGTATTTTTTTCACAAGCGGATGAGAAACATTTACAACAAGGTTGTAGCTATCAGGAAGATCTCCGTAGAAACTCATTCCGTTTTGCATTTTCGACATATCTTTCATACGGCGCATAAACTCATTCTGAGTCACGACCATCGGTGAACCATCCTCGCCAAGATCCTGAAAATCGACAATAAATTGTCCACGTTCTTTAGGTACAATTGCCTGAAATACGGGGCTTAAATCGTTCTTTTCATCTAATGTTAACAGACTTTCTTTGCTGTTTTCTTTTGAAATCAATTTGTCAGCTACATCTGCATCAACACGAACAAAGTGTTTGTCGGGGAATTTTTGTTCTAAATGGTTCAACAGTGGTGTTGCAAGAACATCGTTCATCAATAGCACATCATAGCCTTTATCTTTTGCTGCCTCGATAAAGCTGAACTGCTCATCTTTGTTGGTGGCATAGAGGTAAACCAGCTTCTTGTCCTTGTCGGTCTGATTGGGGCTTATAATTTTTTCGTATTCTTCCCAGGTAAATGATTTTCCATCTGTGTTTTGGAATACATAGAATTTTAAGGCTTTTTCGTAAAATTTTTCATCTGTCAACATTCCGTATTCAATGAAGAGTTTCAGATCGTTCCATTTCTCTTCAAACTCGGTACGTTTTTCTTTGAAAATTTCAGTTAAACGATCGGCAACCTTTTTCGTAATATGCCCACTGATCTTCTTTACGTTCGAATCGCTTTGGAGATAAGAACGTGAAACATTTAACGGAATATCGGGTGAATCGATCACACCATGAAGAAGAGTTAAAAATTCAGGAACAATTCCTTCTACAGAATCAGTTACGAAAACCTGGTTGCAATAAAGCTGGATTTTATTCTTCTGAACTTCGAAGTTGTTTTTAAGCTTTGGGAAATACAGAATACCTGTAAGGTTAAACGGATAATCGACATTCAAGTGAATGTGAAATAACGGTTCGTCACCATAAGGATAGAGCTTGTGATAGAAATTGTTGTAATCTTCCTCTGTCAGATCAACAGGTTTCTTGGTCCATGCAGGGACCGTATCGTTGATTTGGTTATCGTCGGCAGTATCTTCGTACTTATCGTCTTTCCATTCTTTCTTCTTCCCGAAAACAACGGGAACAGGGAGAAATTTGCAGTATTTGTTCAGTAATTCCGTAATCCGGTTTTCTTCAAGAAATTCAACAGAGTCAGAATTGATGTGCATTACAATGTCAGTACCAACTTCGACTTTTTCAGCATCTTCAATTACATATTCAGGTGATCCGTCGCATATCCAGCGTACCGGTTTTGCATCTTCCTGATAAGATCGGGAGATGATTTCAACTTCTTCTGAAACCATAAATGAAGAATAGAATCCAAGTCCGAAATGTCCAATTATGGCATTTGCGTCATCTTTGTATTTTTCGAGGAACTCATTTGCACCCGAAAAGGCAATCTGGTTGATGAATTTTTCAATTTCTTCGGCAGTCATTCCAATCCCGTTATCCGAAACTGTAACTGTTTTTGCTTCTTTGTCTACACTGACTCTGACTTTTAAATCATCCACATTTCCCTTGTATTTACCCGCTGTTGCTACTGTCTTCAGCTTTTGCGTAGCATCTACAGCATTTGAAACAATCTCACGAAGGAAAATATCGTGATCGGAATAGAGAAATTTTTTGATAATCGGAAACAGGTTATCGCTTGTAACACCAATTTTACCTTTCATACCTATGATTTATATTTAAAGTTTTACAATTTGTTACTATAAAGAGTCAAAGCTTATGCCAGAAGTAGTTTACTGACTTAGTGGCAGAAATACAGTGAAATTTTTGCCCATATACGACAAAATTGCACAATTTGAAACCCAATAAAAATGCAAAAGCCTCAATATGTGAATATTGAGGCTTTTGCACGGGAGGAGCGACTCGAACGCCCGACACCTGGTTTTGGAGACCAGTGCTCTACCAACTGAGCTACACCCGTATTCCTGCTTAAGTGTGTAAAAGCGTGGGTGAATCCCACAACTAATTGCAATTAAGGCTTTATTGCGGAGAGAGAGGGATTCGAACCCCCGGTACCTCTCGGTACAACGGTTTTCAAGACCGCCGCAATCGACCACTCTGCCATCTCTCCAAGCGTGTGCAAAAGTATACTTTATTTTGATTCACCAAAAATATTTGCGATTTATTTTAATAGCTTTTTAAATAAATAATTTGGTTGAAATTAATGTTTGAAAAATGTATTTCTGAACTTGTAAAAAATTTAATTCAATGTATGAGTTCTCGCTAAAAGATGTTTTACAACAGCTTTTGGAAGATAAATAATAAATATTCATAATATATTTTGCATAATTGTCTGAATATCCTTAAATTTGGGCAAATCTGTATCTTCATTTAACTATTTAAATTATTTTTTTGCTATGAACAAAACACAATTAATTGATGCCGTTGCATTAGAATCAGGATTGACAAAAGTGGACGCGCGAAAAGCAGTTGATGCTTTTGTTAAGACAACCGGAGAACAGCTTAAACAAGGTGAAAAACTTGCTCTTGTTGGATTTGGTACCTTTTCAGTTACAGAACGACCAGCTCGTATAGGAAGAAATCCTCAAACCGGCGAAAAGCTTGAAATCGGAAAGAGAAAAATTATCAAATTCAAAGCTGGCAGTGAACTAAACGATGAAGTTCAGTAACTGCTGTATATTGCATAAAAAAAGGGGGCTACTATCCCCCTTTTTTTATGCAATATACAGTCCGGTTTAAAAATTTTGCATTCCGTGAAGTTTTTTATAGATACCATTCAGCGCAAGCAACTCATCATGATTTCCCCTTTCGACGATTTCACCTTCGTGAAACACACAAATCATGTCTGCATTTTTAATGGTGGACAAGCGGTGTGCTATTACAATTGAAGTGCGGTTTTTCATCAGGTTTTCGAGCGCTTCCTGAACCAGTTTTTCCGATTCTGTATCTAAAGCTGAAGTCGCTTCGTCGAGGATTAAAATTGGAGGATTTTTAAGTACTGCCCGCGCAATTGAAACACGTTGACGTTGTCCACCCGAAAGTTTACCACCGCGATCACCGATATTCGATTGATAGCCCTCCGAAGTTGCAATTATAAAATCGTGTGCATTGGCCACTTTGGCTGCATTTTCCACTTGTTCCAGGGTTGCATTTTCAACACCGAATGAGATGTTATTAAAGAATGTATCGTTGAAAAGGATCGGATCCTGATTGACATTTCCCATCAGACCGCGTAAATCTGCAATCTTGTAGTCGCGGATATCGATTCCATCAACCAAAATCTGACCTTCGCTAACATCGTAAAATCTGGGAAGCAGATCAACAAATGTCGACTTACCCGATCCTGATTGTCCGACCAATGCGATGGTTTTGCCAATTGGAATGGTGAGGTTTACTTTTTTAAGAACATCGTCCTCGATGTAGCGGAAAGTAACATCTTTATATTCGATTTGAGAGGTAAAAGTTTTAACAGCCAGTGGATTTTCCTTGTCTATGATATTGTTTTGTGCCAGCATTACCTTATCGATCCGTTCCATTGAAGCAAGTCCCTTCTGGATGGAATAAATTGCAGTTGTAAACGATTTGGCCGGATTAATAATGGTGTAAAAGAAGGCCAAGTATACCATGAATTCTGCTGGACTCAGGCTACTGTTGTTGTTCAGGACTAAATTTCCGCCATACCATAATATGATTACGATAACAGAAGTTCCGAGAAATTCGCTCATTGGGTGAGCAAGGTATCTCCGCCACATTAAGCTATTCATAATGTGGTAATATTCAGTATTTTGCTTGTTGAAGTGTTCATTGATTTTTTTCTCTGCATTGAAGGCCTTAATAATTCGGAGTCCGGACAACGATTCCTCGATTGTCGATAGCAATTCTCCCATCTTATTTTGACCCCGCATCGATGGCTTTTTTAGGCTTTTACCTACTTTACCAATCAAATATCCCACAATGGGTAAAAGAAGGAAAACAAAAAGTGTTAATTCCCACGACATGTAAATCATAAACGACAATGAAATAATAATGATCAGTGGATCCTTAAGCAACATTTCGAGTGAACTCATAATCGAGTTGTCAATTTCCTGAACATCACCCGTCATTCTGGCAATAATATCTCCTTTGCGTTCATCTGAAAAAAAGCCAATCGGCAATTCAAGAATCTTTTTGTAAATCTGGTTCCGGATATCGCGGACTACCCCATTACGTAATGGCACCATCACATATAGTGCGAGATAGGTGAATCCGACCTTAAGAAAAACCATAATTAGCATAAAAACACCAAGATAAATCAGTGCTTTTGCACTGCCATATTTTAGTACGGTATTGCTTAGTTCATACATCAGATTATCGCCGATACTTTTGATAGAAAACGACCACCCGATGGGTTTTTCAATGACTTTTTGTGTTTCGAACAGGACTTCGAGCACAGGCTTTAAGGTTGAAAGCTGAATGGCCCCGAAAATTGCTCCAAGTAGGTTAAATATAAAGTTTCCTACCACATACCTCTTATAAGGCGGGATAAAGCGTTTCAAAAGAACGTAAAGACCTTTCACAATTAAAAATATTTAGTTTTTTACCTGGTAATTTGTAAAAATTTCTGGATTAACTTAAGTGATACAAATCAGATTGATACGCCTGTATAATTGTGGGGAGTTATCTGTTTCAATTCATTTTTGATTGCTTCGCTAACAGCCAATTTATTGATGAACTCGTGAATTACTTCGCGGTCGATCTTACGGTTTACACGTGTCAGGTCTTTCAGTGCTTCATAAGGATTCGGATAAGCTTCGCGGCGAAGGATGGTTTGAATTGCCTCAGCTACAACAGCCCAGTTATCTTCAAGGTCGCGTTCAATTACCTCATTATTAAGTAGTAACTTACATAGTCCTTTTAAACTTGATTTGATTGCCAGGATAGTATGGGCTATGGGGACCCCTATATTTCGTAAGACCGTAGAGTCCGTGAGGTCGCGCTGCAAACGCGAAATAGGTAACTTGGCTGAAAGGTGTTCGAATACTGCATTCGCAATTCCCAGGTTTCCTTCAGAATTTTCGAAATCGATCGGATTGATTTTGTGCGGCATGGCCGATGAACCGATTTCGCCTTTTTTGATTTGCTGTTTGAAGTAACCCATTGAGATATAGGTCCAGAAATCGCGGTCGAAATCAATAAGTATGGTGTTGATGCGCTTCATATTGTCGAAGATCGCTCCATAGTTATCGTAATGGGCAATCTGCGTAGTTGCTTGCGAACGTTCGAGTTGAAGGGCATCGCGCACAAAATTATTCGCGAAATCGACCCAGTCGATTGATGGATATGCGACGTGGTGCGCATTGAAATTTCCTGTTGCTCCACCAAATTTGGCGTAGCATTTGATTCCCTTCAACAGTTCAACCTGTACATTCAGTCTTTCTACAAATACCTTAATCTCTTTTCCAAGGCGGGTTGGAGAGGCTGGCTGTCCATGTGTTTTGGCTAGCATCGAAACATCTTCCCAGGCAAAAGCCATGGCATCAAGCTTTGTAATCAGTTCATCAACCAGAGGGATATAAACATTCTGAATTGCATCGCGTAATGAGCATGGTACCGCGGTATTATTGATGTCTTGCGAAGTCAGTCCAAAATGAATAAACTCCTTGAATTTTTCAAGGCCTAAACTTTCAAATTTGTCTTTAATGAAATATTCAACGGCTTTCACATCATGGTTCGTCACTTTTTCGATCTCTTTAATCTGACCGGCATCGGCTAAACTAAAGGATTCATAAATGTTGCGCAAGTCAGCTTTTCGTTCCGAACCAAAGTCGCTCAATTGCGGCAGCGGTATTTCAGTTAAAGCAATAAAATACTCAATTTCAACATATACGCGGTATTTTATCAGGGCAAATTCCGAAAAATAATCACCAAGTTCTACTACTTTGTCACGGTATCTTCCGTCGACCGGAGAAATGGCAGTCAAGATCTGTAATTCCATTTTTTTAAACTTATTCTATTTGATGCAAAGGTAGTAAAATCTGTGAAATGCGATAGTTTGCGTCGGTCGTAGCTTTGTCATAAGTAATTACTGAAAACTTTAGTATGTTTGTTTTTCCTTAACCCGATTTCGAATAAAATATGAATTTCAGCTGTTTTTAAAACTTTGCATTCATGCGCTACCTACTAATTACTGTCTTATCGTTTTTTAATGTTTGTTCGCTTTATGCCGAACCTGTGAAAGTTGAGCCGCAGAAGAAACTTGTGTATGTTTTTCCTATTAAAGAGAATATTGGTCCTGGTATCTGGCGACAATCGATTAAAGCTTTTGCTGAAGCCGATTCCCTAAAAGCAGATATTATTGTACTTCATATGAATACTTATGGTGGTACTGTTCTTGATGCTGATTCTATGCGCACGAAGGTGCTTAATTCACGAATTCCTGTTTATGTTTTTATCGATAACAACGCGGCTTCTGCCGGAGCGCTTATTTCGATTGCCTGCGACAGCATTTATATGCGCGAAGGGGCAAATATGGGAGCTGCAACTGTTGTTAATGCAACGGGTCAGGCAATGCCCGATAAATACCAAAGCTACATGCGTTCAATTATGCGTTCAACCGCTGAAGCTCAGGGGAAAGACACCGTTTTTGCCGTGGCCGATACAGTTATTCAATGGCGCAGAGATCCCAAAATTGCTGAAGCAATGGTAGATCCTTCTATCTATATTGCAGGAATTATTGATACAGGTAAGGTTTTAACGATGACCCCGACAGAAGCAATCCAATACGGATTTTGTGAAGGTGTTCGAAAGGATGTTCGCGAGGTGATTGAGAAGGCCGGTATAAAGAATTACGAAATACGTGAATACAAAAAATCGGGTATCGACAAAATTATAGGTCTCCTCGTCAATCCAATTGTTTCCGGGATTTTGATTATGGCCATGATTGGTGGTATTTATTTTGAATTACAAACTCCTGGTATCGGTTTTCCAATTGGCCTCGCAATAACAGCAGCCATTCTGTATTTTGCTCCTCTTTACCTTGAAGGGCTTGCCGCTAATTGGGAAATTATAATCTTTATTGTAGGATTTATCTTGCTTGGTGTAGAAATTCTGATCATTCCTGGTTTTGGTGTTTTCGGTATTTCGGGAATTATTCTAATGGTCTCAGGTTTGATTCTTAGTTTATTGGATAATGTGATCTTTGATTTTGATAATGTAGAGCCAACACGAATATCGGCTGCAATCGGAACTGTAATGATTTCAATATTACTCTCTTTCTTTCTTTCAATTTGGGCGAGTTCCAAATTATTTGCTTCAAAAAAGGGTATTTTCAGGGATTTTGCGTTGCATACCACCATTTCGACCGATCGGAGTTATGTTGGTGTTAATCAGAAAGATGAATCTTTAGTTGGGAAAGTTGGAATCGCTCAGACCGTGCTCCGTCTGTCTGGCAAGATCTCTGTTGAAGGAGCAATATATGATGCAATGTCAGAAAACTCGTTTATTGAAAAAGGTGAAAGAATACGAGTTGTACGCCATGAAGCAGGTCAGGTGTATGTTATACGGGATATTGAATGAAATAACTATAAAAACAATTTGAAGCAGACGGCTTTAATCGCTTGATTATCTATTAATTGTTGTTAATATTTATTCCTTCAAAAATATCTGTATCGCCCAGTTCGTTGGCTTTGTTTAAATCCACAAGACCACTATCTGTCAGGCCGAGCTCCATTTTTAGTAATCCTCTGCTGTAATAAGCTGCAGTAAACCCTGGGCTTAACGCTATCGCCTGATCCATATCGGCCATTGCACCATGATAGTCAACAATACCCATCTTTGCAATTCCTTTATAGAGATAACTCCATTTATTCATTGGGTTTATCTCTAATGATTTAGTAAGGTCGGCAATTGAACCATTGTAATCTTGTAATTCAAATCTTGCGATACCTCTTTTATAAAAATCTAATGCATCCCCGGAATTTGTCTCAATTGCCGTTGTTAATTGTGTCGCGAGATCTATCGGTTTTTTCATAATTGGAAGTATTGAATTATGATTCTGAATGTAAAATATATATTTACATCGTAAAAATATTCAGAATAAATTACAACTGCAAGAAGAAATATTTTACGATTGAAATAAAATGTAACTATTTAGGGAGAAATAGCGCCCTTTTTTAAAAATAGCTATTTAATTGTGGGTAAAAGCTTAAATGACAAGCGAATAGCTTAATCGATTATATCCGGATAGAATCGAATAGGAACGGTTAAAATGTCGTTAATCCCCATTGCTCGTTTAATTTGGGTGAAAGTGCAATGGTCAACAATCCTTCTCCTATAAAATGCATGGGTTTGTTATGCCAATTTTTGTATTTGTAGTTTCCAAAAATAGCCCATATTTTGGTTAACCACTCACAATGTTGGGAGGTTAATTGATATAAAATTCCAGGTTTGATTAAATGGCCAAGGTTCCGATAAAACAATATTCAACTATCTTGTATGTATATAGTTGGCTTCGGTTTCCAGAAAACTTTTTTCGCAAGTATCTGGTTATTGGATTAAGCTAAAACAGGTTTAGTTTGTAAAACAATCCGATGGCAATTGCTATTGAAAAACTGATGAAAGTTCCGATAATGATATATTCCGTTTTCTTATGATCAGAAGTGTCTTTTAAATCTCCAAACCGAAATACCGATTTTGCAGCGAGCAGAAATCCGATGGCACTAAATTCGTTTATTGCAATGAACGTGAAGATTAACAGGCGTTCCATTATACCAATCCATTTGCCGGCATTTTTCAGACCTTTACTTCCTGTTGATATTCCCATATCTTCACTCCATCTTTGAGTCATCTTAGCGATTATTACAGAGGAAGGTGTACTTAATACAAGATATGCCAAAAATAATCCCCATAATTTTTGATCGTTTGCAATTATGGAAGCAGTGTCACAAAACACTTGAAATTGGTCCGAATAGATCAGCCAGACGAATATAATTATGAATACATGTAAAATCTGGTCTGCCAAAAATATCCATAAACTGGAATTTGATAGTTTACTCTTAAGGGCATCAAGTATTAAATGTCCAAGCGTAACCCAAAGGATCACTGGCCACAAATTCCAATCCCAAAGTAAAACAGATAGTGTAATTAGGTGAATCGCAATATGAAGCCAGAAATGACCCGATTTTATACCATGCTCACTTTTCTTTTTTACCCATGAAGTGGGCTGAAAAATAAAATCAGCCAAAAAATGGGCAACCAGGATTCGCAGCAGTAAGTCGAAATTTAAAGCATCCATGCTATTTTGCTTTAATAATTAATTCCTGATACCTGTTTATAAATGCTTGAATGCTATTTATATTCCCATAAATAACCAATCTTTTATGCACACCAGGTTGTGTTATCGCTAATCTTGAGGCCAGTTCTTTCTGATTAATATCATAAAGCAAGTAATGGTACATCGCTTCGGCTGTACTTGCTGTCCATTTGCTGATCAGTGCATCAGCCAGTTTACAACTGACCGTAAGCTCATAGTTTATATTCTCCCACGGAGTCATTATAGCAAGACGCTCATTTTCTTTGCTTAAGGTATCAAATGAATTGCCAGATTTCAGAAAAGCTTCGCCTTGAGATTCTGTGATTTTGTCGGCATTGTACCTGGTGGTGCCTACTCCAATGGCAATGCGTGCATCGCTGTAAGCTCGCAATATGGGCTTGTCGGTTTTAATGCGACCTGCTAAACCAATCGAAGGTTCATAGGTACGAAGTCTGGCACGTATGATAATAGCAACAAGCATTGCCAGCTCTGGTTGAGGTAGGTGACCCTGGAAACTATCACCCCTAAAGATTTCAAACGTTCCTTTGCCATCGAGCAACTGACGATTGATTTCATCAAAAGTATCCTTTAAGGAATTGATTACCTTTTCAATATCAGCATCTTTAATTTTGCGTGATTTGACTAAGTCACCAGTAATAACAGCATCTATGCCCATGGTATTTCGATTCGTTTATAAATCATTTTCTCCTTTATCCTTTCCATCAACCATTTTTGCAATAACCCGCACAGGTTATTTTGTGTATATATAACTTGTAGGGGTTATATATGCCTGTTATAGCCTGTGGGGGTTATAATCGACGAATGTAACCTGTGTAGCTTATTTGAAAGATGACTTTCATAATGGACTTTTTGATTCATTAAAATATCTTGTTGAATATTAATACCTTCTATCTGTAAGCAATATAATTCGGTTGTAACTAAATACCTTGCAAAATATTACCCGCAATTTGTTTATTTCTGGTAAATGTAAGAATTAATGTAATGCAGATTTGTACAGGTATAAAAAATGCCCTGAAAAGATGTCGGCTGGCAGACTAAAATTTGAAATAGTATTTTGCATAACATCATTACTAATGGCACATTACGTCGGGTTGCAGAAGTCATAATGAGCTAAATGGCTGGATCTTTTGACTGAATTGCATTCTGACGGTTAAACAAAACCAACGCTATGGCCGTAATGGTTATTCCTGCAATCGATACCAGATCAGGTGATTCATTTGGAATCAGTATCCAGCTTAAGATTGCTCCGAATACGGGTATTATAAACTTCCACATGTTCAAAGCTGAAACTTTTACCTCTTTGCGCTGCAATAGAAAATTCCAGATCGAATAGGCAGCTGCGGATAGAAAGCTTAGCCAGATAATTGATAAATAGTAAGTTAATGGTGGAATAGTGAAGGAAAATCCCTCGGCTGGAAGTGAAACCAGAAAGAGCAACACTCCGCCAATGATGAGCGAGGATGAGCTTAATATTAGTGGTGGAATGTGTTTGGCATCGCGGGCTATAACCACATTGGTAAATCCGGCGTTTATGTTGGTCAGAAAAAGCAAAATGATTCCTATAAAAATCAGATTGCCAGTTTCTTTACCAGATACATTGCTGAGGCTCACCATTGCAATTCCTGCAATTCCCATAAAGATGATTCCCAATTTTGGCAAAGTCAACTTATCATCCGGCATGAAAAAATGTGCTGTAAATGCTATAAATAGTGGTCCTGCACCAATTATGATGGCTCCGAGCGCACCCGGGACAAGATTTAAACCGCTGTAAAACAGTGTATATTGTACAAATGTCTGCAGGAAAGCAATAAGCAAAACTAACCGGAAATTATTCCGGATATATTGAAAAGCAGTGTGATAGGAACCCACCAACGGCAAGACCATCAATCCGGCCAGCATGAAACGGAGACCTGCAAATCGCAATGGGGTTGTATATTGCAACCCGATCTTTATCACCGCAAATGCTGAAGCCCAGAGTAAACAGGCAATGATGGCGAGAAATACTGTTCCCCTTAAATAATTCCTCACTAATATTTCCACACAAGAACTCCGCCTTGCGCAATTGATTGGTTGCCAAAAATGATTTCGGAGGATGCCGGGAGTTTCATTTCGTAGTTTTTGTCCCTGTAGTTCATTGCGATACCAAAACCATCACGGTATTCGGTGATAATTCCGGGAGGATAGCTTTCGACAGCGACTGCGGATTCCTTGAATAGCCGACTGAGCACCTTTTTTTCGAGATCCCCGGATTTGCTATCGACACCGACGTATGTAACGGTGCCGCGTCCCAATTTTCGGGAAGTAACTGCTGAAGTGCCTGCATAAAAATCACCCTCGTATTTAGCCCAGATTTCAGTCCCTTTGCGTGGGTTTAAGAGTTCTCCCCAGCTTGTCCATGCATAAGGCTTACCTTCAAACCTAACCGAGTCGGGAGATTGAGGCATCAAAAGATCATACGAATTAATTTCGGCACCAATCAGGTCATAAATGGGTTGGGCATATGGAGCTTCCCAGAGATGACCATCGCGGTCCTGGTGGCCTGTGCGACAAGTCATCACGAGATGCCCGCCATTTTCAGCATACGAGGTCAGCTTGGCAATTAATTGCTTGTCAATCTGCTGGTATGCCGGCACAACTATAAATGGGTATTCCGAAAAGTTGGTGGTATCTCTAATGAAATCAACAGGAGCTCCGAATGATTTAAGTGATTTGTAATATTTTAGAAAATGCGCTTCTGTATTCCACTCCGTGGTTTGTTTATTAAGGTTAATGGCCATCACATTATCCGCATTGAACAGGATTCCTGTTTTTCGGTTGGTGTACGTTTTGGGAAGGGTGTTTTGCGAATTATATTTCTTTCGTAGAATATTGATTTCCTGAATAAACTGACTAAACTCTTTTCCTCCGGAGGTTGGAGTAACGCCGTCGGTACCAACAATTCCGTAGTGGTACTGCTCGTAACCATACAGCGGAGCTCTGTACCGATAGGTACAGGTAAACTTACTACCTCCGGCGAAGACGTTCCACAACCATAATCTAACAGCGCCAGGTAAAGGTTGCGCATTGATACTTCCCCAATTGACTTGTCCAGGCTGTAATTCCATAACACCGTAGTAACCTGCCATCGGTCTGAAAAAATCGTTTGCCATTGCGATACGCGAATATTCGCCAAGGCGGTAGCCATTTCGGCCAATTCCCTGTGCCTCCCCATAAACCATATATCGCGTATAGGAAGGAAAATCAAGTTCATGACTCATTCCATCGTATCCAACATCATACATTGGGATATAATTTGATGTAATCCATTGCGATGCTGATGCATACTTTCGCACCACGACTGCCTGCTCATCAAGAAATGAAGCTGTCTCGTAATCCGAGAAGCGACTATGATCAAGTTTCTGATGAAGATTCATACCCCACATTTTGTATAAAGGAACATTGATCTGTTGAAAATCAGAATAGGTTCCGCTCCAGAAGTTCGTGCCCCATGCTTTATTCAAAGCATCAATAGTTTTGTATTTATTTTTGAGCCATTCGCGAAAACGTAATTGTGCATCTTCGTTGTAGTCGAAGAATTTTCGGGGCTCATTATCCATTTGCCAGCCAATGATTTGCTGGTTATTTCCATATCTTTTGGCCAATTCTTTAACCATCTTTAGCGAATACTGCCTGTAGATTGTACTTGAAAAAGAGGCGTTTTGACGTGATCCATGATCGCCAGTAGTTCCGTCTTCATTTTTTACCAGTATTTCGGGATGTTTTCGGACGAGCCAAACAGGTGGTGTAGCGGTAGAAGTACACATTACCACTTTCAGGTTGTACTTGGTTGCCAGTTCAACAGCGCGGTCAAGCCATTTGAAATCGTATCTTCCCTCTTCTGGTTCCAGTTGCGCCCAGGCAAATTCCGCAAAGTGGGTAAATTCAAATCCCATTTTCGCCATATTTTGAAAGTCGCGATCCCATTGAGTTGAATCCCAATGTTCGGGATAATAATAAGCTCCGACGGTTGTTAACTCTTTTGAAGGAAAGAATTTCTCTCCTTTTTGTGCGATGACCTGTGTGCTGATGAGAAGCATTAAGCCTAAAAGTAATTTATTCATTGTTATTCTTTCTGTTATGATTTATCGCTTAAATTTAAGGGGTGCATATTATTGTGAAATCACAAAAATGGTTTCAAGCAGATCGAAGAAGCCTTTTTTCCGATCCGAACTAATTCCCCAATTTACAGGAACGCTTTGGTAACCTTCATTATACCCTTCGTCTTTCATTCTGTAATCGAAATAGCCCCACGATGCAAAAACAGATGTAGCAGCGATGAAATTATTCAATGGTTTTTCGAAATCAAAATGATCATCCTCATTAAATACAATTGGTTTCGGAGTGTAACCGTCCACCTTTCGGGTTTTATTCACCATTAACGCAATGTCGGCAGGATTTCCGACTCCATTACCATGAATCAGGATAAAGTCGGCTGATTTGACTACAGCAGGAGATGGAATTGTTCCGCCGCCATAACTTGTACTTACAAGGTATCGAGACCCATCCACTGAAAATTCTTTCGCCATCTCAATCAGCTCATGTATACGTTCAGGCTGGAGGATTTTGTGGTCATAATTAACATTGCACTCGTTGTTTATTTCGATCAAAACGTTGGTGTATCTTCGTTCTGTGAGCCATTCTAACGTGTTTCGGACCGCAAGTTTTACTGCATCCTCGTCTTTAATCCGTTCATCCTGACCAAAATAAAATATTCCAAGAATTGCAACCATTCCCAGTTCATCACTGCGATCCAGAATTTTTTCGAGCCGGTTCATATAATCTATCCGAAGATTACCCGATTCATCAATAGCTGAATTTTCCCATGGCTGATCTTTCGAATAACCTTGTGGGCTACCACCTTGCAGGTTAACTGTAAAAGCCAAAAGTCCTTTTGTTCTCCAAAAGGGCATTTGCTGAATGAAATCATTTGTATTCCTGTCTGCATCCCATGCTTGAGTGTCTGGATAATTCCAAAGGTGACGGGTCTCATTATTTAAATCATCAAAAATTCCCTGAACCATGCGCGAATTAGGCAAAAGCCCTTCCAAAGGATAACCTTTCCATGATTTGCCATGAAATGTAGGAATGCCGTTGATGAGAAACTTCTCACCGGAAATAGATACTGTGGTTTTCCTTTTTTGATAGTAAGGTGAAGCGGCTTGTGCGAATAATATATTATTGAAAATTAATAGAATAGATATGAATAATAATTTCTGCATTGATTTCGTTTAATCGTTGTTTAGTATAAAACTTGTTTGGCTATTTGTTCTAAGAATTGGCGTTGTTATGAAATTGGCTTGGATTTGTGACGGATCTTTTTTATTGTCTCCTTACGCGAAATAAGCATAGGAATTGCAACACCAACTGCTAAGGCCATTAATATAAACATGGTTTTCAATCCATTGCTTGTCGTTTCAGCCAGGGTTTGGGAATAGGTTTCATTCGATACTGCGGTTCCGGATAACTGCATTAATCCAAGCATCATCCGGTAGGCGAAAGCACCCGGAATCATAGGTATGACAGAAGGAATTGAGAATACTAAGGGGGGCGCATGTTTATTGTGAGCAGCATAAACACTTAGCAATCCGACAAGGGATGCACCAGCGAAGGTGGCAATAACAATTCCAATATTGCATTGCATCAGCATAAGTTTGGTTAAACCACCGGCGGCCGCTATTAGCCAGATGATCTTCAACGTGCGTTGCGGAACATTAAAGAGCACCGCAAAGCCGATGGCGGCAAATCCAAACCAGATTCCTTTTTCTAATATCAGTAAAATCTCCGTAGCCATGTTTAAATTTTAAAGCCCATAAATTTGCATAGCGCACATTAATCCAAGCGCGATGGCAAATGCCATGATAAAGCCATTTATTCCTCTGACGATGCCATTCAGTGTATTTCCGTCAATTAAGTCAGTAAGCGAGTTGATTAGCGGAACCCCAGGTATCAAAAAGAGTACTGAGGTAGCCAGAGCATGTTCTGGTGAATCTCCTATTCCAAGTTTTACAGACAATCCGGCTATCATTGATGCAGCAAAAGACGCAAATGCGATAGAAAGATAGGGATTGAACCGCTTCTTAATTGCTTCCTGGCGAATAAAAAGTCCAAAAAATGAGGCTACAAAAGTGACTACCAGCTCCCATCCCTCGCCTCCGAACAAACGGCAAAATGAAGCTCCGGCTAAAGCAACAAGTGATAGAACTACTAAACGCGGATAATGAGGAAGTGAAGTTAATCTTGTGATTTCTTCATTGATCTGTTCAAGATTCAGCTTATCTTCGATGATACGCCAGCTCATCCTGCTAATACCGGAAACAAGGCGGAAGTTTACCCCATGTGGCGGTGTACGTCTGACGCTGCTTGTGTAATCCGAACCATTCTCCTCAGTTACAGTTAACATCAGCGACCGGCTGGTAATCAGTAGTTCAACATCATAACCCAAAGCATCAGCAATTCGGTTTACGGTGGTTCGTACTCGTCCGGTGCTTGCACCATTGCTCATAAGAAGTGTTCCAACATCGAGTAACATCTCCTCAACTTCCTTTACTTTTTCGATGTTTTGCCTGTTCATTTTACGATGTCAAAATTATAATGGTACTAATCTACAAACTAATTGCAAAGTTACTATCATTTGGCTTATTTTCGCGATAACCATTGATCACCAAATTACGATACCGATGAAAAATTTGTTTCTATGTTTATTGGGATGTTTGTCTTTTCTGAACATTGCTACCTGTATGTCTCAGAATAAATTTCCGGATGATGTGTATCAGTTTATCGAAAATCCTGCAGTAATAGAACTTAATCAGGAACCCGGGCATGTACCTTTGGTCGCTTATAAAAATATGGACAATGCGCTCTCCCATAAGCGGGATGCATCGCAAGGCTTTTTATCGCTGAATGGAACATGGAAATTTTATTATTCTGAAAACCCTGCAACCAGTCCGGTCGGTTTTTACCAACCCAACTTTAATGATCAGAAATGGGGCAGTATTAAAGTTCCCGGGAACTGGGAAATGCAGAGATATGGTGATCCGATGTTCCGGAATGTTACCCAGCCATTTAAAGTTGATCCGCCCAGAATTCCTCATGATTATAATCCTGTCGGATCGTATCGTACCACTTTTTCAGTGCCTACCAATTGGAAGGGAAACCAGGTCTTTTTACGCATGGATGGATCTACCTCGGCCACTTTTGTTTGGCTGAACGGGAAAGTAATTGGTTACAACCAAGGAGCAAATGAACCGGCGGAGTATAATCTTACTCCATTTTTAATCGCGGGTAAAAATACGCTGGCGGTGCAGGTTTATAAATACTCAGACGGTACTTATCTTGAAGATCAGGATTTCTGGCGATTGTCCGGAATTTTCAGGGATGTATATCTGATGGCAACTCCGGCCGTTCACATTCGCGATTATTTTGTGACTACCGATCTTGACGATCAGTACCGTGACGCCAATTTGATGATTAAGGCTGACCTGAAGAATTATCATCCGGAGACGAAGAATGGGTTTCGCATCAAAGCTACTCTGTTTGGAAAGGATCACAAAATTGTTCAGGAACCCATTATATCAGAATTGATTAATTTACCAGCATCCGGAGATCAGGAGATTAAGCTGAGCACAAAAGTGATGAATCCTGCTAAGTGGTCGGCAGAGGACCCAAATTTGTATCATTTAACGCTTGAGTTGATTTCTTCAGAAGGTAAGACTGAGGAAGTGATCGCTGCATTAATTGGTTTCAAAGAGGTTAAGGTCAACCATCAGGCGTTATTGCTGAATGGTATGGCAATCAAACTGAATGGTGTCAACAGCCATATGCAACATCCAACTTTGGGTCATGCGATGGATGTAGAAACTATCCGCAAAGATTTTATACTGATGAAGCAATTCAACATCAACTGCGTTCGGACTTCCCATTATCCGCCAATGCAGGAATATCTTGAACTGGCCGACGAACTGGGTATCTATATTGTCGACGAAACGGGTGATGAATCGCACGCAACAGAATATGTTTCCGAAAAGGAAGTGTGGAGAAATGCCTATGTTGAACGGGTTCAGAAAATGGTTTTGCGCGACAGGAATCACGCTTCCATTCTTTTTTGGAGTGCCGGAAATGAAAGTGGCTTCGGCAAAAATATCTGTGAGGTGATCAAGGAGGGAAAACGTCTTGATCCGACTCGGTTGTGGATGTATGGCGGAAATACCGAAGATGTCGATTGGAAAAATGAAGTGCCTTGCGAAGATATTATTGGTCCAAGGTATCCAACACCGGACGAACTCGAGACTCGCATTGCACAGGTTCCTGAAAGCCAGGATCTGCGGCCATCATTTATGGATGAATATGTGGCGGCCACAGGAAATGGAGCCGGAGGATTGGATGAATACTGGGACTTGATTTACAAATATCCGCGTCTCACAGGCGGAGCAATTTGGGATTGGATAAGTCCCGGAATTACTGAGAAAATCAGGATGATCAAGGATGAATCTCCCAATCAGATTAATACTTCAATAAAAGGTCGGGCTGTTTTCGCTGAAGGAAAGTTTGGAAAGTCGATTGAATTAAATGGTCATGATCAATGGGTTGAGACTTACCGGGACACGGCTTTGGATATAACAGGGAATAAGTTAACCCTGTCGTTCTGGGTTTACCCGAACAAATGGAATGGAAACGGAACATTTCTGGTGAAAGGGGACTACCAATTTGGAATCGTACAGAAAGATGAGAAAAACCTGGAATTTTATGTTACCGATCAGAAGAAACGGATACTAAGTGGTCAGCTGCCGGAAGGATGGATCGGAGCGTGGCATCATGTTGCAGGTATTTGCGATGGAAAACAGATGTTGCTTTATGTTGACGGGAAAAAGGTGGCAAGTCAGCCGTTTACTGGCAAAATGACCAATAAGCCTTTTCCAGTTAGTTTAGGATATAGTACTGAAAATGAAGGATCAGAGTATTCGGATAATATGAGTAATGCGCGATTCGACCGCGTTTCAATATTCAATCATGATATTGCAATTGAACGTTTACTTTCGGAGAATTCACAATTGTTAAAAGACAGTGCCCGCTTGTGGCTCGATTTTGAGAATGAAGAGATAAAAGGCGAATATTTCAGTATGGGAATTGGTGCACGGACTTATGGAATGGTATGGCCAGATCGTAATCCGCAGCCTGAACTCTGGCAGGTTAAAAAATCGGCACAGCCAGTTCATGCTGAGTGGATTAATGCAAGTAAAGGTGTTGTACAAATAACAAACAGATATCCTTTTACAAATCTTAATGAACTGAAATTCACATGGCAGTTAGATGCCGATAATACTGTGATTCAAGATGGATTGCTGGATATTTCCCTCAAAGGAGGTGAGAAATCTGAGGTTGTAATTCCATTCAAAAAGCCAGAAATAAAAACCGGGGTCTCATACCGTTTGCTCCTTAGCTTTCAAACCAAGGAAGACAAATTCTGGGCGAAAAGTGGCTTCGAAGTTGCCTGGGAACAACTTGAATTACCCTGGTTTAAAAAGGAAGTTATTGAAAAAGCCATGGGTACTTCTGCCCTAAATGTCGTTGAAAATAATGGAATGATCACAGTCGCAGGATCAGGTTTTTCTTATGTTTTCGATAAAAGCACGGGAAACCTTACTGACATGAATTACAGTGGGGTGGATTTAATTCAAAAAGGTCCTGTTCTGAATGTTTGGCGTGCCCCGTTGGTGAATGAAACCGATCCCTGGGCAAATGGCGGTTCGCAGCTTAAAGATCGGCAGCCGGGGATGGGTAATGGTCCCGTTAACAATTGGTATAGTCTTGGGCTGAATCAGTTGAATTATAAACTTGATCAGATGCAATATTATAAAAATGAGGATGGTGAAGTTATCATCCAAGTGAATAATCATGCCGAAGGGGCGACTTTTAGAACCGCTTTCTCAAATGCTTTTATCTATAAGATTAGCTCTGATGGAGCGATAGAAATCAATCATACTGTTATACCCCATGGTGTAATGCCTGCCTGGCTTCCCAAAGTTGGTTTGAAATGGATATTGAATCAATCACTCGAAAACGTTAAATGGAGTGGCCGTGGTCCTTTTGAAAACTATCCTGACAGGAATAGTGGTGCCAAATTGGGGATTTATGGTTGCAATGTGAGTGAGTTTACCGAGCCTTACCTAAAACCGCAGGACTTTGGATGCCGCACTGATAACCAATGGGTAACATTCGTAAATAAAGATGGTGTGGGGGTAACCTTTTCCGGAGCCCAATTATTTAATTTCAGCGCCCAATTATACGATACCGATCATCTTGCCCGTGCACAATATCCTTATCAGTTAAAGACTTCTGCCGGAATTACTTTTGATTTTGACTATGCCACAAGTGGTGTCGGGTGCACTGCAATATCGGTCCTTAATGAATATCGCGTTTTGCCTAAAGTTTATTCTTTTGTTTCAAGTATAAATCCATTTAAGCACAAGGAATAAGCATGATATAGCATGTTAGAATAATCTTTACTGAAAGTCTGGTAAAGAAATTTTATTTTCATTTAAGGGAGGTTCTAAAAATTCGTTTTTTTAATATTCTTCAGTCAAATTTTTCTTACCAAAGCGTAATTTGATCTTTCTGTATTTTAGGCAATCTTCAGACTGCAATGAAA
>Ga0209585_10000054_pt1 | contig 39526 bp, 35 predicted proteins | sample NGEPerone_FD_185491 | JGI IMG/M metagenome (GOLD analysis project Ga0209585, IMG submission 185491) | Arctic peat soil microbial communities from the Barrow Environmental Observatory site, Barrow, Alaska, USA - NGEE Permafrost154B-one... | ecosystem: Environmental > Terrestrial > Soil >... | reverse complement strand
AACGTGGTGTGGAGCTCCGTGTCCATGTCTGCATTATGCCATGCATGGCGACCAGACCTCCCGCACGGCGAAAACGGCGACACAGACGTGGTCATGCGCGCCAGGTCGGCATGGGGTACTATTCGTCCTACGAGTATGGCCATTACCGAGCGGGACGGCGGGCGCCGCTTGGCGCGCCGCGGTCAGAGAACATGGACGTGTGCAAGATGAAGGGTGGGCTCTTGAAGACGACGATCGCGGGAGTGGCGCTCGTGGCGCTGTTCGCGACCATGGTGGTCGCGGCGGGAGCTGCGCCGAAGTCGGTGGGCGCTACGCCCGGTACGGTGACCATCAGCGGCGCGGTCAGCGGCCACGGCGGCAGCGGCAGCAGGGCCTGGTCGCGGCCGGTCTCCGGCGCCATCATCGCGGTCCAGGATGCCGTGCAGATGGCCACTACGGCGGCAGACGGCAACCTACTCGCTCACCACGACCGGGGGCCCTCTTTACTACTCCGGCAAGGCCATCACGGCCACGCACAGGTGGTACAGGACCGGCCAGAAGCTGCTCGGCGGCGACGCGTCCCAGGTGCAGACGTTCCGTCTCACCGTCAAGAGCACCACGTTCAATGTGACCGTCAAGAGCGGCTCGAGGAAGATCAAGGGCGCCAAGGTCTCGTGCTTCGGCAAGCGCGCCACCACCAACAAGAGCGGCGTGGCGACGCTCAGCGGCCTGCAGCTCAAGCCGCGGACCAGGTACACCGTTAAGATCACCAAGTCGGGCTACAAGACGGTCAGCTTCAAGGCGTTGTCCAGCCCTGGCCACACCGTCAAGTTCACCAAGCGCATCAAGAGGAAGTGACGCGGGCCGCAAGCCCTGCATCAGCGGGCGGCCGCCGCACCTGCGGCGGCCGCCTCTTTCTTTCAGCGGTTGCGCAACCTGGCGAAGGCGTACCAGCTCGGCTTGCGCGTGCCGTCCGGGCGGCGCAGGCCGAAGTAGCACCCTGACCCGTCGATGCGCTGGAACCACATCAGCAGCTTGATCCGCGAGAATCTGTCCGCGTAGCGGAAGGCGCGCTTCATGTAGGCGGCCTGCGTCGCTTCGCTGACCTGGGCGCCGCCGAACTCGGGCACCGGGCGAGTCGTGTACCCGTATTCGGTCAAGTACATCGGCTTTTTGGGCACTATGCGCAGCAGCGTGGCGATGTTGCCCAGGCTGATGGTGTAGGCGGAGAACCTCGGCCGCGCCTCGGGCGGCGGCATCGGCTTGCTCGGCCCCACGGGGTAGGGATGGTGCGAGTAGCCGTCCATGTAGCGCATGTTGCCCAGCCGCACCAGATTGCGGGCAAAGCGCTGCGGGCTGGTGCGGTACCTGTCGTTGCTGCCGATGGGCGCCGTCGTGCCGCCCAGCACGATGGCCCGGCTGTCAGCCGCCTTGACGCCACGGTAGAAGTGCTTGAGCAGCCAGCCGTAGCGCGTCACGGCCAGGTACGGCTCGTTGGCGGTGCGCTGCGGGTAGAGGTAGGCCCACAGATTGGGCTCGTTCCAGCACTCGTAGTAGCGCACCAGGGGGTGGAAGATCAGGGCCACGTGGCGCGAGAACCGTTGCCAGTCGTCCAGCGCCGCCTTGGCCACCGGATAGAAGGGGTAATAGACGCCGGGGGAATAGAGACCCTCGAAGGGCGGGTCGTGCCAGAAGGCGCGGTCGCTGGCCCACTCGGGCGTCTGGTACACCGTGACCATGAGCTGCAGCCCCGCGCCGTGCGCCGCCGCCAGCGAGTCGCGGACGGCGCCCAGGTAGGCCTCATCGTACTGCCCCGGCTGCGGCTCGGCCCTCGCCCACGAGATCGTCACGCGCACCACCTGGCAGTGGAGACCATGGCTCAGGTCTTTCACGATGGCGGCGCGCTGGTCGGGCGCCGCCATCACCCAGGTGTCGTCGATGATGCCGCGCTGCACGCGGTGCGCCGCGGCGCCGGCCGGCAGGGCCGTGGCCGCCGCCATGAGCAACAACAGCACCGCGAGCACGCACGTCGCCGCCCCGGTCGCCACGCGGCGCCTACCCATTGGTCGGTACAGAGCCATGGGCGCAGGATATCTCAACGAGCATCTGCGCGCCATAGACAAGACCGCAGGGGGCGACAGTGCCGAAGCCGAGCTTACGCGGTCAGCGGCGCCAGCGTGAAGCCGAACAGCCGCGCCAGCGCCGCGGCGGCGGCCTGCGCGTCGGCCGCGGCCAGCGCGCCGACCTGCCGCTCGACGAGGCGGTCGTCGAGGGTGAAGAGCTTCATGCGCACGAGCGAAGGCGCCGGCAGGCCTGCGCACGCGAGCTCGGTGAGCGGCACGTCCAGCGGCCAGCCGCTATGGGCGGCGCTCGTGATCATGGCGAGGACACTCTGGCCAACGCGGTTGCCCAGCGCCTCCGGACGCGAGACGACCAGCGCCGGCCTGCGGCGCTCGGCCCGGCGGTCCGTGAACGGGAACGGCACCACCACGACGGCCCACTGGTCAAAGCCCACCGTAGGCCTCTTCGTCGTCCGCGGAGTCCCACTCGGACAGCAGTGGCTCGAGGGCCGTCGCGAACGGCAGGTCGAGCACGACGGCCTTGCGCACCGTGATGACGCCATCCTCGCCGATCTCGAACGCCACGGTGTCTCCCTTCTGCAGGCCGAGGGCAGCGCGCACCGCCGCCGGCACGGTGATCTGATATTTGCTTGTGAGCTTGCTCACCGCACGGGTCGTCATTGCCGGGCCTCCGTTGTCAGGGAGTAAGGATGCCTTACCACCTTACTACCCGACAACAGGTGTCCCGACGCATGCGATGGGCGTTTTGACCCTGCACCGAGCGTACTCCGCCGTCAGCGTCGTGTCTGCGTGCTGGGCGGCCGGCCATGATGACAATGCCGGCCTCCGGCGAGTGACGTTTGCGCGCACGCGCCGCGCTCCGCAACTCGACTCAGCGCCGTTTCGCCGGCTCGTGTCGCGCGGGGACGCCGTCGCAGACGTCGCCGGGGTCGTGCGGCGCGGCATCCGCCTTCGCCGGGGCGGCCCAGGTGTCGGTCGAGGGGGGTTTTCGCGAGGCGACGTTCTGGTGCGCCGACGACGCGGTATGCACTGGTGCGGGCGCACCAACGCACCATTTCCGGGGTCTGCGAAATGCCACGCATGACGACATGACCTGCAGCGAGCAGCGCCGCCCCGGCGTCGGCCAGCGCGGTTTGGGCGGCTCGAAGCGCAGCGGGACCTCGTCGCAGGCGTCGCCGGGGTCGAACGGCTCTGGCGCGGCGTAGGGCGGCCAGGTGTAGGGGCGCTCGAACCAGCCGGGCGAGCAGGTGAGGTCGGCGACCTGCTTGATCACGCGCGCCGGGTTGCCGGCGACGACCGCGCCGGGTGGGACGTCGTGCACGACGACGGACCCGGCGCCGACGCTACAGCTCGCCGTCGACGCGCTCCGGGTGCTCCCGTAGCCATTCGAGCAGCGCCTGACGCACGGCGCGCACGTCTTCCAGCCGGTGGGCGCTGATCTCGTAGAGCTCCGCCGCACCTGCCTCGTCGTAGAAGTGAACGAGCCGGTTGCGGTACCCGGCCATCTCGAACAGCACGGCGCCGTTGTGCTCGTCAAGCACCCCGGCCCGCCGCAGCGCGATAGCCACCTGCTTGTACTCGAGAGCGCCCTGGCCCAGACCCTTGCTGAGGATGTGGCGACCCAGGTCGAGCAGCGCCTCCAAGGCGCGGCGCACGTACGACTCAGCGGCCGCCACATCCCGCGGATCGAGGGAGAACGCGGCCGGACTGCCCAGCGGCAGCGTAGCGATGCCCGCGAGCATGGCGTCCACAAGCGCCGATTTCTGCAGTACCGTGGCCACCCTGACCTTGGAAGGACTCACAGCTCCGTCCCCACCTTCTCGCGCCATTGCTCGCGCAGGTAGGGCGCCAGATCGGCGGCGCGACGCAGGTAGTAGAGCTGAGCCTCGGCCTCCGCATCAAGGTCGGTGGCGGTGAGCAACTCGCCGCGAACGACATCGGCGGCGAGGAAGGCCTCGGCCTCGGGCAGCACGACAAGATCGACGCGGTCGACCCCGAGCATGGATTCGAGCTGCTGGGCCAGGCGCACGCGGGCCTTGGACGAGAGACCCCCGACTCGCGCCGGCAGTACACCGATGTCGACGTCTGAGCCAGGATGTTCCGCGAGCCTGATCTCGCCCGCGACGCGGGCGGCGACCTCGGGAGCACGGCTTCCGAAGACGTACAGAGCCGTGAGGGCATGCTCATGGCATAGTTCCGTGAGGGCGTCGGTGAGTGGATCGGTCATGGCTGCAGTATCGCACATGATGCGCAGTGGTCGATGGCGTTAGCCCGCCGGCGCATCACCAGCGCTTCTGCGCCCAGCCGGCGATGACGGCAGTAGTGTCCCAGCGCGTGGTGTACGAGAAGGTTGAGAGTGGGGTCGCCGGCGCTGATGGCTGCGAGCCGTAGGCGAACAGCCATCAGCGCCGTGTCTGCGTGCTGGGTGGCCGCTCTCGCGCCGAAGACTTCTGCGCTGAAGGCTCCCGTGCGGGGTAGTGCGAAAGGGGAAGATAAGGGGACTTGCTCGACGAGCACCATGACCGTACAATTGTTGTACAACTTGTACGGACCTGGAGGCCGAGAATGACTCGTTCAGCGAGCAAGACTCAAGCCACGGAAGCCGGGGGTACCCGGATCGGCACGTCGGGCAAGCGATCCCCGGCCAAGCGCGCCGCTGAGCCGACGGTCACGGTCCTCAAGATCGGCGAGGCCAGGGAGAGCTTCCCCCAGATGGTCAGCTCTCTGGAATCGGGGTTGTCCGCTACCTATGTCGTAGGTCGCTACGGCAAGCCAGCCGCCGCCCTCGTCTCCTACCAGCGCTTCGCGCCGATGCTCGTTCGCGGCCACAAGAAGGAGAAGCTGGCGCTGCTCATTGTCGAAGACCTGCTTGACGATGCGCCGCAACACCTCAAGTCACCTGCCATCGGGGAAGTGAGCCGGCTGCCAATGAGCGATCTGATGGCACTGTGGCGCCTGGACGCTCTGCCGACCAATGATCGGGAAGCTTCGCTTGCGCGCAAGAAGCTGCGACATCCTGAGGTCTTTGACCGGCTCCTTCACCGTGCGCGGATCGCGCAGGCGATTGCGGATGCACGATCGGCCGGCCTCTATGAACTGGCGGAGGATGCCGCGAATACGACGATCGACGCCGAGAGCCAAGAGGCAGAGTGAACGACGGCCTCTTCCTGGTTGCACGAGTCGCTGCAGACTCCCTCGGCGAGACACTGGAGTGGCTCGGGTCGGACGAGCCGCCGTTTCAGCCGATGGATCCACTGGACTTCCTGAGCAGCGCCGAGGTCGTGGCGGTCTACGACCTCTACCGCACCCAGTATCTGCGTCTCGATGCCAGGCTGAACATCCGCACGCCGGAAGCCCTGCTGGAATACAACCGCTGGGTCATCGTGGTCGACCGATCCGGGAGTGTTCTGGCTTTCTCCTGCTTCAAGACGACGCAATATGGGCTGAAGCTCGGCCTGACCGCCGTGAAGACCATTCTGAGGCTGGGGCTCAACGTGCTGGGTGTCTTCGGGGAAGTCTCGGAAGGCGTGGAGCGCGTGGTTACGGGGCGCGTGTCAGAGGTGCCGCCGGCTGTCGCTGAAACGGTCCTGGGCAAGGCGGTCGTACCGCACAAAGACGGCAGGCACTACACACGCGAGATCGCCAACGTGGGACCCAAGACCAAGCTCCTCGTTGGGAAGCCAGTGTTGGAGTAGCCTGGGGCGCTCGGCCGCCGGGACTACCGACTTCCTTGCCGTCAGCCTCCGTGCCGTTGCCACAGATCACAGGCGTAGTGAAGCGCCTGGCGAATGTCTTCCGTCTGCAGGGGACTCCGCCCATCTGGCCATTCTGGCCTCCGGAGCAGTCGTCTGTCTGCGACAGCGGATGCGTCGCCGTCACTGTAGCACCAGTCGCAGACGCTGCGGTGCGTAGCTCGAAGCCGGCGCGCCGCTGGCGGGCAGCTACACGGTCGTGGGACCCTGTCGGGGGCCGCGACATCGACGTGTCGCGCGTTGAACGTAGGGATCGTCGACCGCAATTCGTCTCCAAGGGCGAGTCGATCGATGCAGAACATCTTGACAGCGTCCACGAACCACTCCCTCCTCCCCGAATCGCCCAACGTGCGCTGCGCGGCGATGGCTCAGCCGCGCGGGGCCGGAGGCTCGTAGCGCGGCGGCACGTCGTCGCAGGCGTCGCCGGGGTCGAAGGGCTCCGGCTCGGCGTAAGGCGGCCAGGTGTAGGGGTGCTCGAACCAGCCCGGCGGGCAGGTGAGCTCGGCGACCTGCTTGATGACGCGGGCGGGGTTGCCGGCGACGACGGCGCCGGCGGGGACGTCGTGCACGACGACGGACCCGGCGCCGACCAGGGCGCCCTCGCCGATCTCGACGCCCGGAAGGATGGTGGCGTTGGCGCCGATGCGCGCCAGGCGGCGCACCACGGCGCCGCCCTTGCAGTCCTGGTAACGCGGGCAGCCCATGGGGTGCGGGTCGTCGGTGAAGACGACGTGGGGGCCGACGAAGACGTCGTCCTCGATGGTGACGAGCTCGAGGAAGCAGCCGCTGTGGATGCGCACGCGGCTGCCGATGCGGTTGCCGAACTCGAGGACGGCGTTGGTGCCGATGCTGACGTCGTCGCCGACCTGGTTGTCTTCACGGATGCTGGCGCCCTGGCCGGTCTGCAGGCCGCAGCCGAAGGTGCTCCCTCCATAGATGGTGGTGAACGGCCGTATGACGGCGCCGGCGCCGATGGCGAGCGGACGCTCGCCCTCGCCGGCGCCCCGCGGCGCCTTGCCGATGATGCACGGCGGCTGCAGATCGCAGCCCTCGGCGAGGGTGACGTTGGCGGCAATGTGAACTAGATCGTGCACGACGGCGGGTCGATGAGCATCTCGGCGCCGCCGGCGCGCAGCGAGGCTTCGGCGGCCTCCAGCGAGCTGACGACCTGGAGGCCCTGTTCGCCGCTGGTGATCGGGGACTGACGATCGACAACGCTCTGCACAAAGTGCTGCGCCTCGAGGTACAGAGGCTCGGCGCCGCTGATCTTGGGCGCCACGATGTCGCCGGTGCGGTAGCTGAGCTGGAACTGGGCGAAGTCCGACGGGTCCTCAAAGTCCACGCCGTGGTCGAAGATCTTGACCTTCTCGACGTTCTCGGTGTCGTCGTAGACGAGCATCTTCTTGCTGCCCACCACGATGGTGCGGCGCAGCTTGACCGGCGAGAGCCAGCTCACCTGGATCTCGGCGAGCACGCCGCTCGGGAACTTGAGGTTGATGAACGCCACGTCGGGGATCTCGGGCACGATGCAGCCGCGGCCGTAGACGCTGACGGCGCAGGCGTGCTCGCCGAGCCAGTAGTAGAGGATGCTGAGGTCGTGCGGGGCGAGGTCCCAGACGACGCTCACGTCCTTCTGGTGCAGCCCCAGGTTCACGCGCTGGGTGGTGACGAAGTAGATGTCGCCGAGCTCGCCGGCGGCGATGAGCTCCTTGACCTTGCGCACCGGCGGGCTGAAGACGAAGGTGTGGCCGACCATGAGCGTGAGGCCGCGGGCGGCGGCCAGGTCGACGAGCTCGCGGGCGTCGCCGGGGTCGCTGGTCATGGGCTTCTCGACGAAGACGTGCTTGCCGGCCTCGAGCGCGGCTTTGGCGATGGCGTGGTGGGTGCTGATCGACGTCGCCACCAGCACGGCGTCCACGGCCGGGTCGGCGAGCACCTCGGCGCAGTCTTCGCTGAGCTGGATGTTGGGGAAGCGCGCGCCGACCTTGGCGAGCTGCTCAGGGCGCAGGTCGCAGACCCACTTGACGTCCGCGTCCGGCAGCTCCATGTAGTTGCGCAGCAGATTGGGGCCCCAGTAGCCGTAGCCGACCAGGGCGACCCCGAGGGGACGGGCGCTCACACCGCCCCCCGGCCAACGAGCATGGCGGGGACGGTGCGCAGGCAGAGGCTCACGTCGGTGAGCAGCGACTGGTTGTAGGCGTACATGATGTCCTGGAAGACCATCTCGTCGAAGCCGACGCGGGAGCGCCCGGCGACCTGCCAGAGGCCGCTCACGCCGGGCGCGACCTCGAGGCGGCGGCGGTGCCAGGGCTTGTAGGCCACGACCTCGTACTCGAGGGCGGGGCGCGGGCCGACCATGCTCATGTCGCCTTTGAGGACGTTCCAGAACTGCGGCAGCTCGTCGAGCGAGTACTTGCGCAGCCAGCGGCCGATGCGCGTGACGCGCTCGTCCTCGGCGAGTTTGAAGACGGGGCGACCCCACTCGTCGGTGCAGCTCAGCTCGTCGTCGCCGACGCCGCTCTGGATGAGCTCGCACACGTACTCCTGGTGCTCGCCGGCGTCGTTGCCCACAGCCATGGAGCGGAACTTGAGGAACTCGAAGGTGTGGCCGCGCAGCCCGACGCGCTGCTGGCGGTAGAAGACGGGGCCGGGCGAGCCGCGCTTGATGAGGACGGCGATGACGGCGAAGGCCGGCGCCAGAACCGCCAGAGCGCCGGCCGACGCGACGAGGTCGAAGGCGCGCTTGGTGGCCGGGGTGCGGTCGCCGGCGGCCGGCTCGCGGCGCACGCGCATGACGGGCGTCTCGAAAAGGCGGAAGAGCAGCCGCGTGGTGTCGAGCGGGCTCACGAGGCGGCCGGTGACGTACACCTCGGCGCCGCGGGCGCGGGCGGCGGCGATGAGGTCGAAGGCGGCCCTGTGGCTGAGGGAGGCGCCGTCCAGAAAGACCTGGCGCGGCGCCGGTTCGGCGCCGGCGAGCGCTTGCAGCAGCGCCGGCTCGGCATCGTAGCCGTTGCGCCGCTTGTCGAGCGGCTCGAGCGCGGTGACCGGAGCGATGCCGCGGAGCTCGCGGCAGCGGCTGGCGACAACCGAGCTGTCGGCCGCGGCGCCGATCACCAGGGTGCCGCCGCGGCGGCCGCGGGCGTCGGCGACGTAGAGGCGGTCGAGCAGGCCGATGCGCACCACGGCGGCCAGCACGAAGAAGACGGCGAAGGTCGTGAACACCGTGAGCCGCGACTCGGTGACCAACGGCGCCTTGAAGGTGAAGGCGAAGAAGGCGGTGATGACGAGGGCGACCAGGGCGCCCTTGGCGAGCGTCGTCAGGTGCAGGGGCCGCGAGACGTAAGCCTCGAGCTTGTAGAGGCCCAGCCAGAGGAAGGTGAGCACGATGGCGATCACGCCGACGGGCAGGCCCCAGTCGAACGTCTCGGTGGCGAGCCGGAGCTCGTAGTGGTGGATGACGCTGAAGACGACCAGCGCCAGCTCGTAGGCGGCGACGGCGAGCAGCACGTCGGTGGCCAGCGACCAGTAACAGAGGCGCGAGCGCAGGCTCATGCGGCGGCGCCCCCTGCGATGGCCGCCGCAAGCTGCTCCACCACGCACTCCTGCTGTTGCAACGTGATCTCGGGGAACATCGGCAGGCTGAGGATGCGCGCGGCCATGGCCTCGGCCACCGGGAAGTCCCCGGGGCCGTAGCCCAAGCCCTTGTACGCCGGCTGCAGGTGCAGCGGCGCCGGGTAGTGGATACCGGTCTGCACGCCCTCGGCCCCCAATCGTTCCCGTACGGTGTCTCGGCCCTCCACCTGCACCACGTAAAGGTGGTACACGTGCTGCACGTCATCGCGGCACCCGAGCGGCGTGGCGCCGCTCACTGCGGCGAGAAGGTCATCATACCGCAGTGCGGCGGCGCATCGAGCGTTGTTCCACTGCGTGAGGTGCGCGAGCTTGGCCAGCAGGAAGCCGGCCTGCAGGTTGTGCAAGCGGTTGCAGTAGCCGACGACCTCGTGCACCGACTTGGTCTCCTCGCCGTGGTTACGCAGCAGGCGCACCGTGCGGTCGGCGGCGGCGTCGCTGGTCACGACCGCCCCGCCGTCGCCCAGCGCCCCGAGGTTCTTGCCGGGGTAGAAGCTGAAGGCGGCGGTGACGCCCAGCGAGCCGCAGGGCCGGCCCTTGTAGGCGGCGCCGTGGGCCTGGCAGGCGTCTTCGACGACGGCCAGGCCGTGGCGCGCCGCCACCTCCCCGATGGCATCCATATCGGCCGGCTGGCCGTACAGGTGCACGGGCAAGATGGCCTTCGTGCGTGGGGTGATCGCCCCTTCGAGCAGCGACGGGTCGAGGTTGGCCGTGCCCGGCAGGCAGTCGACGAACGCGGGGGTGGCGCCGCAGTGGCTCACGGCCTCGGCGCTGGCCATGAACGTATTGACCGGCACGACGACCTCGTCGCCGGGGCCGACGCCGGCGGCCTGCAGGGCCAGGCGCACGGCGTCTGTCCCTGAACTGACGCCGGCGCAGTACCCCGCGCGGCAGAAGGCAGCGAAGGCGGCCTCGAACTCGCCGAGCTCCGGCCCCATGGTGTAAGCGGCGCGCGAGAGCACCGACTCAAAGACTTCGTGGAGCTCGTCGTGCAGCTCGCGCGTCTGCGCACGCAAGTCGACGAACGGTACGTGGGTCACGCGACCTCCCCCTAAGAGTTGCCCCTCTGTCAACGGGCGCCGCTCGGCCCTTTGCGTGCGCGGGCGGCCCCCCGAGTACTCGCTGGGTCAACTATATACAAGATCGAAGACGAGTAAAGTGCGACGACCCAGACACTACGGCCCGCGTCGTGGCGGCGTCAGCGCCGGAACGGCCGCCTGCGGCGCCCCCCGGCGCCTCACGAGCGCCGAGTCGCCCACCCGGCGATGACGGCCACGAGGCGCTCCGCGGCGAAGGCGTCAGTCAATTAAAGTTCGCCTACGTGCTGCCAGCACGACGGCTCCGCACAGCGGCACCACGGCGAATCTGACAACCACTTGGTCGTAGGCTCGTCCCAGCCATGAAACCCACCACGGTAGTCGTGACAGATACGCACCCACTACTGGAGCACAGAGACTCCGCTCCATTCGCATCCCAGAGCCCTCGAGATACTCCCTGACGCGGGAAATGGAACCGTACGCGTAGTGCGTCTCAAAACTGTTCGGGAGAAGCGCCCTATGGACCCACTGGGGAGTGTGAGCGGCGAGGCGGAACTCAGGAGCGCGGGGATTCGGCAGTGTCATCACCATGAGACCGCCGGGCCGCAGAATCCGCGCCACCTCTCGAATCATGGACCCGACGTCGTCGACATGCTCAAGCACCCAGTTGGCGAAAGCAATGTCGTAGTGCCGATCGGGAACCCCTGGCATCCGAACGATGCTTTCTTCCCATTGCCGGCCGACCCTCGGGTGTTCGACCCTGCGCAGATCCACATCGACTCGATCAACGCAGAATTGGTCGCCCACCACTTCAGCAAGCTGATTCTCCAAGACCGCGGCAGAGCCGGCACCGAGATTGATGAGAAGGGCCTGTCTCCCTTCGCGATTGAGTGCCGCCACCTCCCTGGCCACGAGGCCGACGAGCGCATTCTGTGCAGCGAGTCCATCACGTGCCCGCATCACGATGGGCCGCTCACCCGGTCCATGAGAACGTCCCCTCAATCCAAGCCTCCATCCCGAGCATCTTGTCATTCGCCGATTGGACGCATCCTGGCTGAGCCGCATTTCCAGCTTCAATGCGTACTACTCACGCCCAACTACTGCACCGACCGGCCCAGCCTTGGGATTCCACTGACGGACAGGCCGTATCTTCGTCTCGTTCCGAGGCAGCACTCTATCCTGTCCGCAGGCAGACAGCTGACGGTTCACGGCCCTGTATGAAGTTGGGCGCCCGCCGCAGACGTGCAGAGCACGATAAGCGTGTGGCGACTAACGAGCAGATAGCCGCAGCCAGAAAGCCTCCGCGGTAGAACCACTCGACGCATGGGTCGTGAGTCATCTCAACAGGGCGAGCGTTCATCAAGAGAGGGCGCTGACGCCGTGATCCCTCGTAGAGTTCGACGGACCTCGCGGTGCGCGGCCTCGCTGGCGTCCCGACAGCACCGACCAGAAGAGCTCCTCGTGCTGGTCGGTGATCTTATCCCAATCGTAGTGCTCGCGCGCCCGCGCTTGAGCAGCTTCGCCGAGCCTGCGCACCCACGCGGGATTGGCCAGCAGCTCACGCAAGAGCCCGGCCAGGTCGTCCACGTCGTTGCGATAGAAGGCCAGGCCGGCCTCGCCTATCGCATCCACGTTCTCCTGGATGCCGTTCACGACCACGCAGCGCCCGCAACCCATGGCGGAGAGCACCACCGGAGAAGTGCCTTCCACCTCGGAGGGCTGCACGTACACGTAGCAGTTGGCGCACAGCTGCCAGAATGCCTCGCCGAACTCGGTGCCCACGAAGAGAACGCGTTCGTCAGCCGCATCCCTGAGCTGTTGCACGTACTCGGGGTGATATGGGTTGTCGCCGACGATCACCAGCGGGAATTCGGTCTCCACCTGTCGGTAGGCGTCGATCAGATAGTGCACACCCTTCTCCGGAATGAGCCGGCCAACAAACAGGAAGTACTTCTCGGGCTCCAGCCCGTGCCGGCGAAGCGCCTCCGTGCCTGCCCCGCTGCGGATCTGGGTGCCGTAGGCGATGAGAGGGAACGTGCGACCGTAGAGAGCCCGACAGAGGCGCTGCGCTTCGAGCGAATCCACGTACACGTCGTCGGCCCACTTCACAGCCAGGTAAAGGGCAAGACGCAGGTAGGCGCGCTCGGCCCGGTTCCACTTGGCGCGCGTCCAGTCCATGCCGTCCACCGCCGTGACAACCCGCTTGCCGCACACGCGGAAGAGCGGGAAGAGGACGGCGTTGCCGATGCCGTGGATGTGGATGATATCGGCACGGTCGTGGACGATCACATCGAGCAGCGCCAGGAACGTAGCTGTGATGGTGTCGAGCGACTTGGTGTTCACAGATGGAAGCACGACTGTGCGCACGCCTTCGAACCACTGCTGATCGGGATCAACACTGTGGCGACGGCAATAGACGACCGCGGCATGGCCCCGAGCTGCCAGCCGTGGGTAGATCTCTTGGGCCGCGGTCTCTGAACCACCATAGTGCGCCGGAAGGCCACGGATGCCGATCAGGGCGACGCGCATTCTTGGCTTGTCACCCAATGCTGAATACCTCCCAGATTCCTTGAACCACGGTCTCTCGACTACCCGAGGTACCCCGCATAGTCAGTATGGATGTACTCGGCCAACGCCTCCCGCCAAGGTCGCATCACATCCAGGCCCCTCAGAGCAAGCTTACGGTTGACCAATCGCTCGCAGTCAGGCCGCGGCGCAAAGTAGGTGTCGGCGAAGAAGTCTGAGCCGACCGGGCGAACGCTCACCGAGGCATCGAGGCCCAGCTCGCTCACCAGCGCCTGGGCAACCTCAAGTCGGCTTGTGGCTCCTTGGCACACCACGTTGTACAGCCCCCACCAGCGGCGTTCAAGAAGGAGGCGAACGTTGTGCGCGAAGTCGCGCGTGTACGTCGGCGTGCCCACCTTGTCGTGTACCACGTGCAGTTCACTACAGCCATCGTGCAACTGCTGCATGATCTTCTGGATGAACTTCTTGTCTTTGCGAGGACCGCCACCCATCATCCAGCCTGCGCGGCAGATCAGGTAGGTGTGGGCGTTCTGCTTGACGAACTCCTCGCCGGCCCATTTGGCCCGTCCGTAGGCACCAAGAGGGTTGGGCGTGTCCCAGTCGTCGTAGAGGTCTTGCCGCCCGTCGAAGATGCCCGCCGTGCCGATGTAGAGGAGTGGAATGTCGAGGTCGTTGGCGATGTAGACGGCGTTCTCCACGGCCATCGTATTCGTCGCGTAGGTCTCGTCAGGGTGAGTCTCGCAATACTCGAGATCGGTGAGGGCGCCGAGGTGAAAGAGGTGATCCGGAGCGAAGGCCAGAACATCGTCCCTGTAGGCCGAGAAATCCCGGAAATCGAGATGCGTAAGCCAGTCTTCGTTGACGTCGATGTCGGTACACCGCAGATCGTTGTCGCCAGCGAACTCCTCGTAGAACGCCTGCCCCAGCATGCCGCCACACCCGGCCATGTACACCCGGTTCATGTCACTCCTTGCCCTTGGCGCTAGAATCCCTGACAGCCTCTAGCACGCGCAGTAGACCGCGGAGATGCCTTTCTGGACTGTATCGACTCTCGGCAAGAGCCCTAGCTGACGTACTCATGCGTGTCAGTGTATCGGGCGGCAGCAGTACAGACACGAGGCCGTCGGCCAGATCACCCGGGTCTCCGGGACGAAAGAGGAACCCAGCATCCGTGCCGCGAAGCACCTCTGCCATCGAGCCCAAGTCGGAGGCTGCCACTGGCGTGCCGGCGGCGAGGCTCTCGAGGATAGCGTTGGGGAGATTCTCGTAACACACAGAAGGCACCACCGAGAGAAGCGCTCCAGACAGAAGCCGTCGCACACCCTCAGCGTCCAGCGTGCCGACGAACTCCACCTGCTGGGAAACCCGCCGAGCCCGTGCCGCGAGCTGACCCGAATACGCGCGCTCACCTTCGCCGGCGATGAGCAGCTCGACATCGCTCAGGCCTTCATGGCGAAGCACCCGTTCGTAGGCGTCAAGAAGGACCTCGATTCCCTTCTCGGGACTCAGCCGCCCAACGTAGACGATGCGCCTCTTGCGAACTCCATCGGGGTCAAACTGGGCAGCGTCGACGAAGGTCGGGAGTACAACGATGCGGGACCCGTCGTAGCCGCCTTCGATCATCTCCTCGCGCAAGATCGCACTCGGCGCGATGAAGTAGTCGATGAGGTCGAAGTGCTTGCGCCATTTCCCAAACCACATCGAGGCGCACGTCACCGCGGAGACCCCGGCCGAACCTTGTACGCATCGATACAGGACACTGGAGTAGAGACCGTGGGTGATACAACGGCGGCATACGCGGCCGTCGCGAAGCAGGTGCGCCTCTGGACACACCATGCCGAAGTCGGACAGCCGGACGACGATGGGCACGCCGGCCTCCTTGAGCGCCACCAGCAAGGACGGCGACAGCTTGCGAAGGTATTGCTGCACAAGTGCAACATCGGGTTTGGCCGTGGCCACGAGCCTGGACACGCTCGCATGCACGTCTGGTGCGTAGAAGGCGCGCTGCAGGCCCAGGGTCAGCGCGCCAAGCGACCGTGAATGGTCGCGGAAATACACTTCGTCGTCGTCGGCGATGGGCTCGACGAAGTACTCTGACCACGGAGTTTCGCGGTTGCGAGCATACCGCACAGAAAAGGGAATGACCTCGTGGCCGGCCCGCTCGAGCATCGCCGTGACGGCGAACATGTACTTTTCCGGCCCTCCGGACACGAAGTAGCGGTAGTTTGCGAGGAGCACCCTCACGCTGCACAGCGGCTTGGTCGAGGTGTGCTATGCGAGCTAGTCACGCGCCAAGGCCTCCGCGTATGCGTCCAGAGTGGCGCGAATCATCGCTTTCACGGAGTAGTCCCTCTTGACGGTCTCTGAGGCCTTCGCTCCCATTGCCTTGGCAGCCTCGCGGTGTGAGTAGACCCAGCGCAACCGGGCCGCAAGATCCTGAGAGTCACCTGGAGCGACCAGAAAGCCTGTTTCGCCGTGCACAACGAGCTCGTCCGTCCCACCGCCTTTGCTGCAGATCACCGGCAACCCGCAGGCCATGTACTCAAGGATCGCGTTGGAGCATCCCTCCACCGCTCTCTGGGGCGAGGTCATCAGCACACCACAGTCGGAGACGAGACACTCGGGAATCACGTCGGAAGTGGAGCCGAACTCCAACACGCCGGCATGGACAAGGTCTTGGTTGTCAAACTCCAACTGCGCCCGACCAGGACCGTCTCCCAGAAGAACGCAACTCAGACCAGTCGCGCCCAGATCGGCAACGAGAATCCTCAGGGCGGCAATCAGGGCCCCGTGATCCTTGACGCTCGACACTCGGGCCGCCATGACGATGGTGAAACGATGATCCTTGCGCGAAGGTACCACCGTTGGAACCCTTGAGAAGTCGAAGCCGTTACGGATGACCCGTCCCCGTTCGCGCGAGATACCCGCGGACTCCAAGCCGCTCCGGCTATTCGCAATGACAAGCGAGGCTCTATTGAATCCTAGCCTGCAACGCAAGGATCGCGATAGCTCAACATCGCCGGTTCTAATTGAAGAGTCGATGAAGGGGATGCCCAGCGCGCGATAGATAGGGAACCCAGCCAGTGTCGTCATGTATCCCCAGGAGTGTACAAGATGAGGGCGCCACCCTCCTACGATGCTCCAGAGTCGAGCGAAAGGCAGCGGATCATAGCGCCACTTGCGCTCAGCGACATCCAACTCGATTCCGTTGTCGCGCAGGTATGCGGCGAACGGCCCGCCGCCAAGGGAGAAGCAGCGAACGCGCCACTGCTCAGGCAAATTGGTCAGGATGAGACTCAGCTGGCGCTCGGCGCCGCCGTTGCCTAGAGAATCCGTAGCGACAAGCAGGCGCAACGCCGGGTCTACCTGTAATCCGTTGTCTGATGGCGCGACCAGACACTCAGAGCAAGAAGCCTCCAGACGTGCGAACTGAAGTCCCGCTGCGTGCCTTCCAGCCCCGCCAGAAGCCGATTCACGCCCGTTTCATCGAGTACCGCGGGGCAGCTTTCGAGAAGCACCTCGCGAGACCAGTTGTGCAGCGGCCCCAAGAGCCAAGATCGCAGCGGAATCGAGAAGCCTCGCTTTCTGCGTGTCAGAACCCCTTGGGGCAGCACGTCTCTTAAGGCGTGGCGCAGAACCCGCTTCGACTCACGCAGGGTCAGCTTGTACGAGATCGGCAGACTGTTCACATAGTCGGCAAGCACATGATCCAGGAGGGGCACTCGCGCCTCGAGCGACACGGCCATGCTCATCCTGTCGACCTTCGTCAAGATGTCATCGACCAAGTAGGTGCATTGATCTTTGAGGAGAGCGGCTTTGGGCGTGCCATCGGTGCTGAGTAAGTGCTCCACCGCGCCGGGTGCTGACTCAACACTCAAGAACTCCCGAAATCCGACACTGAGGGCACCCCGACACAGCTCAGGTAGAGGAGGCCCCATGTACGCGAGCTGCCGAAGCGAAGGGGCCGTCCCCAGCCCGCGAAGAAAGCTGCTCCCTCGCTGGGTCTCGGCGACAACTCGGCCACCGAGTGCGCCGAGTCCCCCGAGAACTACCAGAGGGACCGGGCGCAGCAAACGGTACGCCAGCAATGCGCGGTAGTAAGGGTACCCGGCAAACAACTCATCGCCGCCATCGCCGGTCAGCGCCACAGCCACATGCTCTCTTGCGAGCTGGCTGACGAAGAACGTCGGAATCGCGGAACTATCTGCGAACGGCTCATCGAACTGGTCAAGGAGGTTGGGAATCGCCAGAGCATCAGCAGCGCGGACCACGCGGGCGTGATGGTGGGTGCGGAAGTGCTTCGCCACCATGTCCGCGTAGGGGAACTCGTTGAAGACTTGATCTTCGAAACCAATCGAGAAGGTGAGCAGCTCCTCGACGCCCTCCTGCCGCATGGTGGCGACAATCGCCGACGAATCGATCCCGCCACTCAAGAACGCGCCGAGAGGAACGTCGCTTCTGAGCCTGAGGCGTACGCTCTCCTTGAGAAGGTCTTGGACGCCGTGCACAGCCTCCCGAAACGACGGGACAGGCCTCATTTCCTCGCCACGCGGCTCCCAGTACTCGCGGGACGCGACGAGCTGAGCTCCACCCTCAGAATCCCAAGCCCACGTTTGAGTCGTGCCGGGCGGCAGCTTTCTGATGCCCCGATAGACAGTGGCGGATGCAGGGACATAGCCGAGGCGCAAATATGCGGAGACAGCCGTGGCATCCCACGATCGATCCACCCATGGCACCTGAAGAAGCGCCTTCATCTCCCATGCAAAGGCCAACGAGCCGCGGTGACGGGAGATGTAGAGCGGCTTGATCCCGAAGCGGTCGCGGGCGAGCAGAAGCTGCCACTTGTTGGCGTCCCACACGGCTACTAAGCTGAACATGCCGCGGAAGCGCTCGACGCAAGCCGCCCCGTGCTCCTCGTACTCGTGAACGATGACCTCGGTATCGGTTTGCGTGCGAAACTCGTGACCAGCCGCGAGAAGGCGTGCGCGCCGCTCAGCGTAGTTGTAGATCTCACCGTTGAAGACGACCCATACGGACCCGTCTTCATTGGCGATCGGCGGGTCTCCGGTTTCAAGGTCGATGATGCTCAGCCGGGTCATGCCGATCGACACACCGGGGTAGTCCATGAATCCCTGCGCATCGGGCCCACGATGATGCAGCGTGCCGGCCATCCTGCGCACGACATCCGATGGCTGCTCCGGGTACCCCGACGTCACCGGAGCAAGAAGGCCGACTATCCCGCACATGACTCAGCTCCAAGAATGCCGTCGGCCGACATGAATCCAAGCCATCCGGGAATGCGACACCACACCACGTAGTCTGGCGCTGGTCCCATCGCGAATGGCGCGACAGCCGAGCCGCGACCAGGTCGTGTCGGGATGTGGGAACGTGCCTTCATCGGCCTCGAGCTCGCGAATCCGTGAGGGTGCACGCCATCTAAGCGACCTCGGAGGTGGTGTAGCGATACTTTCCGGAGGCCGATGGCTCTATCTCTTCGCAGTAGTCGAATTCCACACGGCAGTCGGCGCCCATCACCGCTCTGATTCCAGCGGCGATTCCCGCTTCGCTCCCCGTGGGGGCGGAAGCGCGTGGGACGACACGAACCAGAATGCGGGCGAATTCCTTCTGAACCACCTGGAAGCGCGACACCCAATCACGGTAGTACAGCAGATGAGTGAAGTACTCACCATCAATGACGGTGCCATCTGGCAGCCTGAATGCGTCAACGGTCCTGCCCGTGACCCTCAGTAGCACTTGGGCTCGGTCACCCTGCCATCCTGTGCCGGTCGGGGCCAAGGCTCCCATATCACCGATTCGATATCGCACTAGGGGCATGGCGTAGTTGGTGAGAAGCGTTACGACAAGTTCACCTTCAGTTCCTTCTGGCACTGGATCCCCGGCATCATCCACCACTTCAACATAGACCCCCCATGGAGCAACCCAGAGACCGTCGCACTGCGGAATCTCGCAGGCGATGTTACCGACCTCACGCGATCCATAACTGTTGAACACGCGGCATCCAAAGACGCGCTCGATCTGTTCCCGCATGAACGGATAGAGAGTTCCTGCCGAAGTCATCACCGCGTGTTGAGGCCGAACTTCGACAGCTTCACGTTCAGCGAATGCGGCCAGCTCGAAGGCAGCCTGAGCGTACGCGAGCAGGCGTCTCGGCGGCCGTCGGTTAAGGCTCGCGATCAGTGCCAGCATGGTCTCCGGGGTCATCCGAAAAGCGTTCACTGTCTGCGTGTTCGCGGCCCAACGGCGCATCCAGGCACCCATGCCCTGGCCACCCTCCAAGATATCCCGTTCTGAACCCCACAAGAGAATCTCCGGTTGGCCAAAGTCGCGCCCCGCCAGATGAGAGTACAGGAGTGCGATTGCGCCACCGCACGCAGCGTAGCCTTGGTCTTGGACGAGCCGCACCGGCTCTCCGGTCGATCCACCAGACGTGTTGTAGTACCACTTGCGGGTCACAAGGTCGTCGGACCGCAGACGATGGAACTCCTGGCGAATAGTCTGCTTCGAGAGGAGAGGCATGCGACTCAGCGCCGCAAAAGGATCAGCGAGACTGCCACTGGGCACATACGTGGCATAGTACGGAACGGACGTGCGTGCGTGCTGCAGCAGGCCACGCAGCGCCGTCGCCGTTGTGTCCGCGGCAATGCCATCGGCAAACTCACGGCAGTATTGGTCATAGAAGCGATACGTATGCGGGCCCTTGGCTCTGCGCCAGGCGCGATGAGCAATCTCCCGAGCGTTCATCGTCTCACCATCAGCACGCCGCAATCTGGCCACGACGACGGCGCCTCCAATCTCGTCGTTGCGAGAACTCGAGCCCCATCATGCGACCTTGGGCGTGGCCGGCAAGAGGAGCCACAGCGCCGTTGACGTGCGCACCGCGGCCGCGGCCGCCGTCCACCCACGCATCGCAGTCCATCTCTACAATGTGGAAGCAGACCGGGAATCCGGCTGACTGCCTCGCCGAAAGGGCTTGAGCAAAGCGATCATGCCAACCGCTGGCGTCGCGGCCCACGGCAATGGTGGCTTCGTGCTGTTGACTGTCTCTCACTCAGCCGCCCTTGAGTCCCGCGTTCGAGCACTCGCTGAGTGCAACCGCTGCCTGCCCTCCAGCTCACTGCGCAGTATCGACATCGCAGCTTGGCGGTGCGCTTCGCAGGTGAGGACATCGAGGAGTGCATAGAGACGCGCTTCCCGGGTCCTCCATACCGGCCAAACCCCTCTCTTCAGGGCGCCGCGCTCCAAGCGGGTCAACGAAAGCAACAGTGCAAGATACCCGACTCTACGGTTGGCGCAGAACGCGCTCCACGCAGTCTCAAGCAGCTCGGGAGATGCCACAATCCTCGAGAGCTCATCACTGGCAGCCATTCGCGCAGCCAGCTGATCTCCGGTTTCCAATTCAATGACGGGCGCTGCCACGCACTGCCGGTAGGGAGTCAACTGAAGCGTCACTGCACCGCTGCAATCGACTCTCAGGCTGGCAAGATTGCCGAGATACCAGCCAGTTGGTTGTTGCGACGGCCAGTCGAACAGGAAGTTGCCGAGCCCATAGACGATGGGGGCGTCGTGGTAGACCTCCATGCCGCTCGAGACGTGGGCGTGACCACAGACGACGGCATCCGCGCCGGCATCGACGAAGAAGCGGCACGTCTTGACCATCTCCGGGCTGGGGAGCGCCTGTTGCTCATTCCCGCCATGAAGCAAGACGATCACCGTATCGGCACGCCCCCGCGCACGCTGCAGCTCGGCGTAGTTAAGCGGCAGATCGAGCGGGCAGGCGCCTGCACGGGTCTCTGTGGCGATAGAGAACTCGCGCTCGGTGAACGCCAGGAGCGCCACGCGGCGGCCACGAACCTCGGTGATCACGGCCTTTTGCGCCTCCTCGAGATCCATACCGGCACCCAGCGTCCGAAGGCCGGCGCCTCGGCAGGCTTGGAGTGTGTCAACGAGGCCCTGCTCGCCATGATCCATGATGTGGTTGTTCGCCAAGCTGACGACATCGAAGCCCCCCGAGCGGATCGCACTGGCGCACCCGGGATGTGAGCGGAGATGGGGGCCTGACTTCGCTATGGGATCGTCGATAAAGGTCAGCGGGCATTCGAGATCGAGGACTCTCAAGTCGTGGGCGTTCAGCGTTGCGGCTAGCCCTCCCCAGACCGCGTACGGTTCGTTCCGAGCGAGCACCTGCTCGGGTCGTCCTGCCGGGCAGAGATCCCCAGCAACAAGGATTGTCACATCGCTTCCTGACGGGTTCGGCATGGGCGATCCGCCCTTGATGTCAGTTGGCTCTGTCGGCATGGCCAAGAACCTCACGCATCCAGATTTCGAGAGACAATAGGATCCACATCTCGCGCGACCAATCCTTCCGTCCTGAGGCGTGCTCTCGAATCATTCTCCCCACGAGTCGCGTGTCAAGCAGCGCGGCGATCTTGGCGTCGGGAGCAACCGTGAGCCGAAGCAATTCCCGAAGTTGTGGCGAAGACCGAAACCACTCACTCATCGGCACGGAGAAACCGACTTTCGGTCGCGAGACGATTCCCGGCGGGAGATAGCGCGAGCCAATCGTTCGTAACGCCAGTTTGCCTCGGGGTCCGTTCAACTGCTCGCGTGCGGGACAAGCCAGCGCCCATGCGGCAACGCTATTGCCCAGAAACGGCACGCGGGACTCGACAGACGCGGCCATACTCATCTTGTCTTGCCGCATGAGTATCGGCGGGAGATAGGTGGCAATGTCCATGGCGCGCAGGCGTTCTTCGAAGGGTCGGCCGCGGGTGAGGTCGAGGACAGACTGCCTCTGTCCGATGTCTTCGCCAGTGGAGTCTCCAGTCAGCTTTCTGAGGAGGTTGGAACTCATGAACGCTGTCGCGTTGAGCAGCATCCAATCCTCGCTGGCAAACAGCCCCGTTGCACGTCGTACGCAGCGGCTTGGCGAAGAGAGATCGCCGAAGCGGGAGGCCGCGGAAGCCAGACCCGGCTTTCTGAACCAGCGATACGCCATCGCCCGGACGGCCCTGTAGTGATGAGCGTAGCCGCAGAGAAGCTCATCAGCACCCTCGCCGGTAAGGAGCACCTTCACCCCATTGCTTCGGGCCAGGCGACTGACCTCGAACACGAAGACCGAGTTCTCGTGAGCGATGGGTTCATCGTGAAGCCATGAGAGGAGTGGTAGGTCTGCGGCAAACTGCTCCGCCGAAGCCCGAAGTTCGTGATGATCGGTCTGGAGAGACTGTGCAGTTTGCCGCGCGAAGCGGCTCTCGTCACCCGCGTGACCAGGGAAACTGACAGTGAACGTATGCAGGCCACGCCCGGTGCTCCGGGCCGCGAGGGCGGTCACCAGGCTCGAGTCGAGACCACCGCTGCACAGCGTTCCGAGCGGCACGTCGCTGACAAGCTGCTGCTCGACACTGCACGTCAACGCCGATTCCAAAGCGCCCTCATCGGAGACAGCAGGGCAGAGATCGTGGGCCGTTTCCCCCTCAGCCTCGGGCGTCCATTGCCAGAACGGCACGCAGTGGAACGCGCCGTTCGCAACCGTCAGGTAGTGGCCCGGCAGCAGGCGGCTCACGCCTCTGAGCAGGGTCCTGGCACCAGAGACACTGCGGAACCTGAGGTGCTCTGCAAGGGCTCCTTCGTCTAGCTTAGCCAGCTTTGGCCAGAGACGCAGAAGTGCCTTTGCCTCGGATGCGAACGCAAGACGACCGTCTTGAGCGGCGTAGTAGACGGGCTTGATACCGAAGCGATCACGTGCAACAACCAGGCGGTGCAGCCTGGCGTCCCACACCGCAAATGCAAACATACCGTCCAGGCGCGAAAGACAGTCTAGTCCCCACTCCTCATAGCACCGCAGCAGCACTTCTGTGTCGCCAGTCGATCGAAAACCATGACCGAGCGAGGTGAGCTCACGACGCAGAGACGGGAAGTTGTAGATCTCACCGTTGAATGTGAGCACCACCGACGCATCGTCGTTGGTCATCGGCTGGTGCGCGGCGCTCGACAGGTCAATGATGCTCAGCCGCGTATGGCCGAGGCCGACTCCCTCTTCGAGCCACGTTCCCCTGTCGTCCGGCCCTCGATGCGTCATACACTGGCACATGCCTTCGAGCTCGGCGCACCGAACCGGCGCAGCGCCTAAGCTCAGGATGCCGCAGATTCCACACATCAGACTGGGCCGTGCAGTCGGCCTGATTTGAGCTCGCCCAGAAAACGCGCAATCCGAACACCATGCGCTTTGTAGTCGCACTCGCGTCTCGCCATCCAACTCCCAGGCGCACGCCCCTTCCCGGCAGCGATTCGTGTGCGGTCTAGGCCGGTCACGGGCGTCCTGACTGAGCGATTTCTCGATACATCGCCAGAGTCTGATCTCTGACGCGCGAGGGGCGGTGCCTCTCCAACGCCACTACCCTCGCCGCCTGCCCCAAGACTCGGGCGCGCTCTGGATCATCCAAGAGACTAGCGACCGACGCGGCCAGGGCAACCGCGTCACCCCGCGGGACGAGGAGTCCAGTGCAGTCATGCTGCACCATGCTCGGAATGCCCCCGACATAAGTGGCGACCACCGGCACGCCCACGGCTTGGGCTTCCGCAAGCGCGTTTGGGCTGTTGTCCGCGTGAGAGCTATGCACGTAGACACTGCACCGGGACAGAACCTCTGCAACCTCGTCGGCCCCCAATTCACCGACAAAGTCAATGCGGGACTCAAGGCCCCACTCCCGGGCACGTCTGAGAGCGATCGACCCCATCAGCGAGCCGCGCGCTGACCCTATGACCAGCAGTCGCGCATCATGCCCGCGCTCGAGCACGAGTCTAAGGGCAGCGACGCTGCATTCCAGTCCCTTGCCGGACACATGTACGAGGACCTTCTCCTTGGCTTGCGACGGCTGCCATTGGCGCGCATAGAAGGGACTCCTGAGCACGCGGTCCGAGTGAAAGTAGCGCGCCCGAGGGGCCAGCAACTGCGCAACCTGGCGGTCCCAGTCTGTCCTGCCGGACACGAAGCGCGCGAGCCGCAGAATGTGGCGCTCTCGCTCCGCTCCTCGCTGCATAGCTCTGTATCCCTGGATCACCCCTGCACCGTGCACGAACCTCTTTGAGAAAGTGTCTGAGATCACAGGTCGTGCGCTCATCCCTGAGAAGTAGAATTGGAGGTAGCCGGTCAAGATGCCTTGGAGGCTGACGAGCACGGGGACGCGAGTCGCGTGCTGCACCAAGCCGAACGCGGTTTCAGTGCCGTTGACGTGGACCAGCGTCGGCTGGAACTCGCGTATGACGTGCCGGCAGGCAGCGACCACCGCCGCGTCTGGCGGGCCGCCGCTCCAGCGGTGGGCCAGTGCTTGCCGCCGAGATTCCGCAAGCGGGATGTGCCAGTAGGCGACCCCGTCCTCTTTGAAGCTCAACGCCCCGTTGCCGCTCTCTAGAGGTCGGTCGTCCAGCGAGAGCACTGCAAGCTCCAGGTCCGAGGCGCTCGTCAGGACATCCAGCAGGCTGGGCAGCCATCCACCTCCAGAAGGCAAGTCACGACCCAGTCTCGCGCACACGGCAGGCATCGGAATGTTGACGCACAAGAGGACCCTCATGACCTGCCACCACCGGGGCCGTACTGGACTGCGTGGGCTATCCGAGCAGCCGCCGACCGCGCGGAGCCTGCTGCGCGCAAGAGCCGAGTTGACGCCTTGAGCGCGCCTCGTCCAACGGGATACCACCAGAACCCTAGAAGCGTTTCGACGTCCTCGCAGCCGCGCAGGGAGGCGGCATGGCGGCCGTCAGCAATATCCCTCATCATTGCGAGCACCTGTGGCGGGTGCTCGCCTGAGTAGCGGTCCAGCCAGCTGAGGGAGTTGCGGGAGTGGAAGACGTGGTACGGATGGCGAAGCTTGAGGTAGCTTTCCTCGGCCCATTTCACCATCGATGCACAGCTGTCTGGCTTTTCTTCCGCGTAGACCGCCGCCTTCTCGAGCACCTGCTTTGGGAGCAGCAAGCAGTAGTGGAAGAGTCGCACTTCGCGACCCTGGCAGCGCGGCCGCTTCACCCAGCACAGACTGCGAAGGTCGCGGCCGCGACTATCCACAACGGTGGGCGGTTCGTGGGTCACGTACTTGAAACCGTCACCCCATCGGAAGAGGCGGTTGTATAGAGACGTGGCACGAGGGCGAAGCATGCTATCCACCACATAGCGTGGCGATCCCCAGAACGTCAGGGCGTAAAAAGTAACGGTCTCGACTTCCGGGTTCTCTACGAGCATCTCCATCACCGCCTGCATGTCCTCGGGAAGGTAGAATTCGTCGATGTCCACCTGCCAGAGGTAGTCGCCGGTGGCACGCTCGGCGTATGCACGGGACTGGGGGGTACGGCATCTGCCAAGCTCATCTCTCGTCGGCCAGAACCCGTCACGCACGACGATTGTCACCTTGTCATCCGGGTCTTCGTTGGCCTTGAAGTCCATGAGTACATCCAGCGTCCCGTCGGTCGAGTGCCCGTGAGGCGTCGCCACGGCTGTGGCATTCTCGTGCGCGCCCTCCACCACGATGATCTCGTGGGCAAAGGGGTAGAGCGCGCGTAGACAATAGCGAGTAAAGGGCTCTCCGTTGAGCACGATTACTCCAAAAGTCACTCTCGGCAACTCAGGCATGACGGCACCCCTGTGCATGACTAGAAGCGCACGCCAGCGCACTGGCCAGCGCCTCGTGAAGGCTCGCAGCATGCACGCGATAGTCGAACAGCCGCTCGGCCAATTCCCGAGCAGCAATCCCCACGGCGGCGGCGAGCTCCGGGTCGGACAACGCCTCGATGATCTTGCCGCCAAAGGCGGCTGCATCGCCGGGTTCGGCCAGGAACGCGGTGGCGCCATCTTGGAGGTAGCGCCGCGCCTCACCGACCGACGACGTCACCACCGGCCTAGCGGCCGCAGCGTACTCGGCTATCTTGGTCGGGAAGCGAGCTGTCGATCGCCGGTCGTCGAACAGCGGCGCAAGGCACACGCTCGCATCCGAGTAAAGCTGCAGAAGGGCATCTCGGCTGACTCGACCGACGGCCAATACCCTTCCGGCCTCAGCCTGTGTCAAGCCCCACTCACTCAGATGCCGCCCGAGCTCGTGGGGCGCGATTCCCGTAACCACTAGCTGGCACTGCGGCTGTCTCAGCCAGACACACCGCATAGCTTCGAGAACGAAGGCCAAAGATTCGTCATAGCCCGGGCCGGCACAGTAGAGCGCCGTCGACCTCGCGCGCGGGTAGGGGCTTGGGCGCACTTCGTCAACATCCACGAGAATGGGAACCTCAGTCGCCCTTGCGGTGGAGTGACGGGACGCGTACTCGGCGTTGGTCCAACGGGTCAAGTAGCTGGAGATCGTGATGGCGCCACTGGTGAGGGCCAGCGGCGACCACAGTGCTTCCCACGGCCGGCGATCCGCCATGAGCGTCCATGGCAACTCGCAGAACTCAAGCACGACCGGAATGCCTAGCGCGCGCGCGGCGGTCGTCAAGGTCACGTACCTCGGACTCCACTTCGTTGTGCGGATGAAGGCGAGGACGACCAGACGGCGCCGGCCTCGGCGCAGTGCGACCAGTCGTACAATCGCCACTGCCACGCCGTGCACCTCGGCAGACCGGCGACCCAAGAACGTTCGAGCGCGTACGGTCGTGCCTGTCGTGTACTCGAAGGGGATTCCGTCCACCACGCCACGAGATTCCGTGTTGAGGACGTCTGGCGGCCGTTCGGTGACGGTAGTCAGCATGACTCTGACGGTGTCGCCCGCATCCGCCAGAGCCCGGCTGAACAACTTCACGCGGCTGGTCGCCGCCATTCCATGGGGCAGGCCCAGGGCGCACCCGACGATCACGACGACCAGCGGGGCGCCATCCCTCCCCGTCTCACCTGCCACTACTCCTCGCATCCAGAGGGTTGCGGCCGCTCGGCTGCGTGCGGCGTGACTACCCCCACGGGGACCGCTGGATTCCCCGCGGCCAACACTCCCGGCGGGAGGCTCCGGCTGACTACGCTGCGCGCCGACACAACGGTGTCATGGCCGATGGTCACGCCCTTGAGTACGACGACACCGAGCCCCAGCCAGACGTTGTCCTCGATCGTGACTGCCTCGCTGGCGCCTCGCCTGCATCTGTCCTCGGGCCCAACGCCGTGCCAATCCGTATCCATAATGGTCACGTTACCTCCACAGACGACCGACTTGCCCAAGTCCACTGCAGTCGCAGCGGCAATCACCGTCCCACTGAGACCCGATCCCTCGCCGATCACTATCCGCGCTCCCTCGTAGAGGGTGCTCAGCATGCAGGCCCTGTCGAGACCCACGCGGTTGGACCATGCCGATGATCGAAACAGGCATCGACTTCCGATGCGGATCTGACTCCCCGGCGCCTTGCGCAAATGTAGGGGACCGTAGAAACGACATCCCTCACCGAGAACGATTGCCCAGTAGGCCGCGTTCACACGCACCGCCAAGGTCCACCACTCGGATCTTAACTCCTCCGACAGGAACGCCAATCTCGAAGCTACCCTTTCACGTAGCATGCGCACGGCGACCTCCTGCCGGCAGGCGACTCGGCACGGCGAATCCACGCCTGGTCATTTCTCGGAACTGTACACTGGCCGTTGTGTTCGTCAACTCAAGAGTTGACCACCGCGATAGCCGAAAAGTTGACTGCGGGGCCCCGCCAGGATTCGGGCTAAGCAGACTTTGTTTCGATGTTATCCTACAACCGAACTGGCAGGAGTGTGATGTGAAGCGGGTCTTCCTTAGTCTTCCGAACCTGGACGGACACCGCCAGGTCTACTGTCGCGAACTCTGCGGCTACTTACTCTCTCGGGACTTCTCGGTCACCGTCGCCACGGACTTGACTGGTCTTCAGGAGTACGCTCAGCTCGAAATGCTCACTCAGCACCCACGCGTCCGCTTCGTCCCCGACACATGGACCGAAGAGGATCGAGCCACCGTGCAGCTGCGAGCGCTGGTGGCTGCCGCCCGGGAGGCCGCGGCCGATGTGACCTTTCTGGCCGAGGCCGACCTAGCACATGGCCTGCTCTCAGCTCAGATCGCCCGACCAAGGCAGCGGCTCCCGGGGCGGAGAGTTGGGCTGTTCATTCGCTCCACGAACTACGTGCATCAAGTCAAGTACCCTCAGACGGGCCGCGTCGGGCGGGTGATCGAGCGGCCCGTCCTGGCGGCGTACGGGTACAGCCCGCTATCGCTGACGCAGCCGCGTCTCTTTCACGAGGTGGTGGTGAGCCACTTCGCGGTCTTGGACGCAGCGTTGTGCCTCGATGAGGTCTTCGTGACCGCGCACGGTGGCCGGTATGGCTGGCTACCGGACGTCGCGGTCGCGTCCGCGGAACGTGCGCAAGGGAGCACGGAAGCGGCGGCGTGGGAAGCCGAGGTTTCGGCCTTTATGGCCACTCAGAGCGGCAGACCCGTTGTGGTGTACACCGGGACACCCCAGCCTCGAAGAGGTTATGAGGCCCTCCTTCAGCTAGCCTGTGACGTGGGCGGATGCTTCATCCACTGCGGGAAGCCCTCTGATTCCTTCGGCTATCCCGACGAGGATCTCGGTGCCAGGGCCGCACTAGCCTCACGCTCGGCCATCCTGGAATTCGGAGGCTTCTACCAGAGCTTCGAGACTGCACGGGTCACTCTTGGGGCCGCGAAGTGCGTGGTCTTGCCCTATACGGCGCATCTCGGCTCGAGCGGTGTGATGTTGCAGGCACTGATGGCCGGCCGGCCCGTCCTCGTGCCGGACCAGGGGCTGATGGCTTGGCGCGTTCGCAACTTCGGCCTCGGTCTGACGTTTGCTCCAGGCGATTGGCGGGACATGCGCTACAGGTTCTCCGTCTTGCAGAACACACGGTCGGAGGTGTTTGCCGACAGGATTGGGCGCTTCCTGGCGTACTTCAGTCGGACTCAGTTCGAAACGGCCATGGACGTTGCGCTGGGCCTGCGTCGAGTGGCGGCCCGGCTGCCGTCGGCCGAGGAGATTGGGCCGGGCGGAACCCTTCTTGGCTACCGCTCTTGATGTCCGAGGCCCCCGGCCGTGCGATGCTCGCTGTCAGCGCGCAGGCATGGTTGCGGCTCCAGAACGGGTGGGATGTGCCAGACCAGCCAACACAGTCAGGACTGGCTGAAAGTGACGGTCCAGCGAGAGACTGCCGTCAAAGGCTCGGATCGCGTTCGCGCTGAACTCGTCATACCGCCCGCGAACCATGCGCAAGGCACCAGGCAGCTGATCAGCCTGCTCGATGACGATGCCGCAGCGGTACCCATCGACCAGCCCCTCGGGCCCTTTGAGTCTGCTGACGACCACTGGGACACCTGCCCTGAGGTAAGCGGCAAGCTTCCCCGAGGACAGGCCAAGAGTCCGTAGGTTGCCCTGCAACCACCTCTCAGCCGGCTGCGGCTCGTAGAGTGCGAGACCGACATCGGCGGAGTCCACCAGTGACTGGTATTGAGCGGGAGGAAGAGGGCGAGTCGAAAAGCGCACTCTCCGTGGGTCTGCCGCAGCCACTACTCGATCGGCGTGTTTGTTAGCGCCCAGGTCGAAACGCGAATGCACCACGAGCGTGAAGCCCTCGGGCCAATCGCTCACGCTGCGGACGATTTGCTCGCTCATTGCCCAGGGCGCCACCTCACCAGCGGCCAGCACTACGGTTTCCCCCGCGGGGATCCCGAGGAGCTGATGCGCAAAGTAGCTCTTGCTGCGCCGGGCCACACCCCGGTACGCGTTTGGCACGTGAACGATCCGCTCCGTTGGGATGTCGTTCTGGGCAGCCAGGAGGCTCGCCCTGTCTTCGTCCTGCACGATGGTGAGAAGAGCGCCGCGGTTGGCTGCGACTTCTCGATCCTTCAGGCGCAGAAAACGAGAGGAGTACAACTCCTCCCGAATGAGGATCTCCAACGACCAGCACATGTATGGCGTGCCAAGGCCGGCACTCCACGCTTGAGCTTCGATCAGGCCCTGGGGGTCGACACCGATGAGACACGTGAAGGGCATCTCCGCTGCCCGTTCCACCATCGCGCATTCAGCGATAGCCCGACGGCGACGGCCGCGCACCACAGGCCCAGCGCCGAGTTCGTAGAGGTCGTACGGAACGAAGCGGGCGAGTCGCCCGGCGAGTCGCGGCCACGGGACACCACTCTCAATGAAAGCGGGAAACCGCGCGCTGCTGTCGGCGAAGTAGGGCAGGGTACACGAAACCGCTTCCGAACCACTTGGCATGAACACGTCGACGGCGAACCGCGACTCACAGAGAAGCTCCACGGCAGCAACCAGGCAGGGCACCGAGTCGAATCCCCGGAATGGAAAGAACAGCCCAACTCGCCCCTCGCAGTCCCGCGGCGCCAAGGTCGCAGGCGTGAACCGCACACGCACCATAGGCATCTGTGCCATCAGAGCCCCTCTCGCTCGGTGCTGCTTCGTTTCTGAGCGTACCACGCTTCGCGCCTCGCCGCGGGGCTGAGGAAGCCGTTCTTCTCCAACTCCAGAGACCTACATGGCCGGATGGTCATTGACACGGGTCCCGCCGCGAACCGGCGGGCTCCGGGGGCATGCTCACGTCCATGTAGTCCTTCCTCAGCACCCAGGCCGCAAGGTCCATGTCCCCAGCCACCTGCTCGCCGTGCCACTGCTGCCCGTACAATTCTGCCTGCTCGAGTCTCGCGCGGACCTCCGCGACGACGCTCGCACGCTGGTTCACTCCCCGAGTGGGGACGTGGTCGGCTGCGACTCCCCTCAGAGCACGCACTCGCCTGCGCACGGCGCGGGCAGCCCGGCGCGCCAAGCCCGGCGCTGCAGCGGGTGCACCCAGTGGCACGCCTTCGTGCGGCCCCAGCCCGTTCTCCCCGCGATATCGAGTGTACGAGGTGTGCAGCCCGACGAACCACGCACGCCGCTCCAGGTACTCAAGGGTCATGCGCTCCTCCGGCACCGAATGCCAAACGCCCGCGGCGGCTGAGTAACGGGCACGATACCCCGCCGCAGCCACCTTGACGGTGAGACCCACCTCTCCGTCCCCTTGGTAGGCGGTCCAGGGGTCTGGCAGGTAATCTGGGTGAGACCCTCGCACCTCGGTGAACACGGACTTACGGATCGTCAGATTCCCACCCCAGACCATGACCGGGTCGATCCAATCCGCCGACTCCTCCAGCTCCAGGAGCGTCAGGTACCCGAGCCACCGTCCACGGTCCCCGCAGACCCACTGGCTCTCCAGCCAGTGCGGCACGCTGGCCTCGTAACTCGGCCGAAAGGGACCGGTGGCCAGCGCAACCTCGGGCGAGGCAAAGCACGAGCGCACTGCAGACAGCCACGTCGGGAACACCCTCTCGTCATCGTCAACGAAGCTGATGAGATCACCTTTCGCGGCACGGGCTCCCTCATGCCGCGCCGCCATCAGCCCCACCGACGCCATTGGGATCCAGCGCACGACGTCGGTGTCGAAGCTGGCCACCGCTGCGGCATTCGGCTGGCGGAAAGCGGGGTCGCTGTTATCCATGACGAGAATCTCGCAGTAGCCCGGTTCTGCACCAGCTTCGAGCAGCGACGCCAAGCACCGGCCCAGGCGCTCCGGGTGGTTCTTGGTCGGGATGATCACGGTGTGTCTTAGCGTGTCCTCTTGCACACCCGGAGCTCCCTCTGCCGACCAAGCCTCACGCACGGTGGGCGGACCCTATTCCTGGCGCGAACGCGCCGAGAGGATCGCCTCCGCACGCTCGATGGTTGAGAGGCTCCGGGCAACCAAGTACGGCGTCCGCTCACAAAGGGTGTTGCGAATGGTGTCGCTCGAGGTCATCACGTCGACGACGCGGGCCCACAGGTCATTTGCGGTCATCTCCGACAGTCTAGCAGGCACATAGCACATCGGCAGACCGTAGAGGTCGGTGAGCCCCTCGAGTTTGGTGCATTGATACACGGTGTTCGCGAACGCCACAAAGGGCACGCCTTCAGCCGCGGCGAACACCGAGAAATGGTACCTGCTGCCCACTGCCAGGTCTGCCGCGCCGATCAAGGCTCTCAATTCACGAGGCGCCAGCTCGTCCTCCACGACAAGCGCCGCAGATGGTTTGGCCATCGCCTGGCGGATACGCCGCAGAAGAGGTCGATCGTCGCTTTCCACGCAGTAGTCGGTGCCAATGAGCAGTATGGCGGCATCCGCCTGCTCGACCAGTCTGTCCGCGATCTCAGCGAGGAGCTTCACCGACAGGTCAGAGTCGCTGCCCATGGCCACCGAGTACCCATTGGCGTTCAACGCCACGACGCACCGTGGAGCGTCCGACGCCGCGCGCTGCGCAAGAAGGACGCTCAAATAGCGCTCCGCCACAGGGGTTGCCGACGGCGGCAGGCTGATGGCGTCGTCGGCGGTATCCATTATCACAGGCCGGGTGACTCCCACTTCTCGAAGACGCCGGCGCGAAACGTCAACGTCGCGCAGCGTGATCATCTCGACTCCGTTCAGAGCGAACCTCACCATCGTTTCGTGCAAAGGGCGGTCAAACGGCCCGATGGTCTGACCGCTCAGGATGCTGGGAACACCCAAGATTCTGGCCGCAACATGGATCAGCGACTTCTGGTACAGCTCCGTGAGGGTCAGGCTGTTGATGTTGCCGCCCCCGACATTGAACACCACATCGGCCGAGCGGATCGCCGCGATCACCATGCGAGCCTCAGCCTGTATCGGCGGATCAACCCCGAGTCGCGCCAGCGCACAAGATGCGAGGAAGGTGGCACATCGGAACGCTGCTCGACCCGAGCGGTAGCGCTCGGCGGGCACTGCCCTGGTCGCCACTCGCTCCATCAGCACTCCAAGCCGCGACGAGGACGCGAAGAGATACCGATACAGGTCGACGATCGCAGGCTCGCCATGGAGCTCGGCAGTGACCTTGGGGTGCGGTGAAAGCATGACGATGCGCACGTCGGGAATCCTGTGCCTAAGGTTCCCAATCACGGCCATGGGCATGGCTTCGTCGCCGACATCGTCCCAGCCGTAGCCGCCCGTGATGACGACGGACCTGCCCGTCGGCCGGCTAACGCGAGCACGCACTGCCCTGCTGTGGGCGCCATTGAGAGTGCGTGGCAGGAACCCCGAGCGCATTCGGTGGCCCACCCTGAGAAGCCTCGCACTCTGCGCACGCATTGCCCTCTGCAGATCGCGGGCTGGCCCCGACGCCACGTAGCCAGCGTGCAGTATGAGTCGGACTAGACGCGGAACCCAGCGCCTTTCATTCACTAGAACGCCGATCAAACTCAGCCGGTCGCGCAGTCGAAGTCGGACTTCAGCCTTGTGGTGCATGCCGTATTCAGGGCACGGTCGCCCACTCCCTGCCCACAAGACCCGGCGATACTCCCGGTCCCCGGGATCTGCAATTGCCTGGTCGTGCAGCAGGTCCTCCAGGCTCATCGGGACAACGCTGATCTGGCTCGCTCTGCACGCGTCATCAAGAAGCGCGACACCCGCTCGAGTGCGGACGACAATCGTTGAAACCCCGCCCTGTGCGGCCACGCCACGCAGCTGCCAGTTGTCACCGCAAGATATGTCCGCAAGCTCCCCCGTGAGGTCCGGGCACAACCAGCAGCGGCCTGGCTGATAGTGGTGCAGGAAGGCGTACCCCCAATACGACCGGTCCATATGCGGAATGAACCGTGATGATCCATCGCTTAGATCGACCTGCATACAGCTCGGAGTGCCACCACTCCGATACTTCAGGTGCACCACCCTCGACGGATCAATGCCGAAGGCCGAGAGCAGGTCGAGTGTGGCCCAGGCGGTAGGTGTGCGGGAGCAGAATAGAGACACGGTCAAGACCACGCAGCTCTGCAGAGCCTCAAGTCGCGCCTGAGCTAGCCTGAGACCGGCGACTTGGCACGGAAGACCAAGGACGGCTATCGACCCGGAAGCTTCGCCGGCCCACAGCACCCGAAGGCTCCTGTTGGCCGGAGAAGGGCAGTAGTGCGACCCTTGCGCTTGCGCGAGGTCCAACTCGCTTCGCGCGAAGAAGGGCTCCGCGAGTGGCGGAAGCGAACCGGACATCTGGGAAACGCGAGCAGCACTCGCCATGCCAGTTTGCAGAGCGTGTCGCATCAACGCTGTCACTACTCCACCCGAAGATCCTGTCATGCGTAGCGAATCGTTCGCGGCATGCCCGCGCCACACACCAAGCCAGGCACCGATGTGCGGGCTCACTTGCGCAGAGCCGCCAGCGGCTGAGCGCCAGGCAGAGTAGTCGAAGCCCAGGCCAGGACAGCACTCAAGGCAGAGCCCGCATGACGAGCAAGCTGCATCCTCAACTACGGGCCTAAGACAGCCTGATGGTGGGTGCCACCGCAGGGTTACAGCTTCGTTCGGACAGACACCCTCACATGTGCCACACATGCAACAGAGTCCCGATTCGCCAACGGAAACGACGTTCTTCCAGCGAAGCCGCAAGATTCTCTCGTCTCTGTCGGCGAACGACGTCACGTCAGACCGCTCCGGGTCGTCGATCGGATTCCTTCGGCTGCAGGTCGCGGCCACAGCTCTCACGACGCGGCATCTTCGTGCGAGTCATGCCTGCAACCTTGCGACGGACTGGCCGAAGGAGGCGCACGCAGGCTCTCTTCGAGCTGAGCAGTACGGGATCCCAGCCGATTGGCAGTCTGCCGATTACGGAGAATGCGCGGAGGGCGAGATCTCTCGGCTGGTAGTCGATGGACACGCATACTTCCTCAAGCCACAATGGAGATTCAGTGGCTCGACGCGCTTTGGCCCATTGGTAGTGATAGGCCGCAGCGGCTGCAGCGACCTCCGACTCAGGCGCCGGCGCAACCCACTCCGCCCCGGCAGCCGGTCGACCTCGCGCCGCGATGTCTTGGGCAATCTTGGAGAAGGTCTCTTCGAGACGCGCGCGCCACGTGTGGCTCTTGGCTGCCCGTGCCTGCCCAGCCGCAGCGACCTGGAGTCTTCCAGTCTCATCCGCAAGGTATCGCCGACACAGAGTAACGGCATCTCCGACCGAGTCAAACGGAACCAGCTCTTCAAAGGGAACATAGAGATCACTCAACGATGGAGCATTCTCAGTGAGCAGGAAACCGCCGGCCATGGTGATTTCAAACACGCGGCCTTTGATCTCCTTGCGACTGCAGTCAGCATAACTGCCCGAGAAGTTCAGGTTGATGCGACTGCGACGAAACACCTCCGCCATATCCTCAAGCGTCAGGAGTGGCCCCCAGCCTCGGCCGAATGTCCTGACATGAAGGCCAGCCTCGCGCAAGGCTGCCACAGCAGCGACGCGATTGGCGATGGGCGCACCCACAAAAGTGATGTCGTAGAGCGGGGGGCGCACGGTGACGCTGGGTTGGAAGAGCTCGGGGCTGGCGGCACAGGGTACGTAGACAGCTCTCGCTCCCAGGCGCTCGTACTTCTTCACGAACGCGGGGTTGGAGGTCAGGAAGTAGTCGACACAGCCTGTCCACCACCGAGAGTAGTTGTCGAAGCGGGATGTATCATCGGCTGCCCAGGCGAGGACAAATGCTCCACGCGAGCGAATAGCCACGAGAGTCGACCAATCCAACTCGAACATCGAGAGGGGGCAGAGGACATACTGCGGCGAGTACCGATCCGCAAGTTCGACCACCTCTCGCTGGACCGCCCGCCACCCACGCGCTACCAGCGCCTCCCAGAGGTCGTATCTCACCACGCGACCAAACAGCTCATTCAGCAGGTCCCTCGTGTAGGCATCGCGATCATAGGTTACGGTGACCCACGCACCGAGGTGAGCCGCCACAGGCGCAGCACTCTGGTCAGTAACCGTGAGGTGTAGCAGAGTGTCCTCGTTAGGCATGGGGCCGCCAGCCCTCGCTCACGCGGCCTCCGCCATCAGCATGAGTAACCGACCGCAGCATGAGCATTTCGAGCCCTATGGTCAGCCACACGACCCCCGCACCATAGGCGTCGTAAACACCGGTGGTAGCGGAGACCCCGGTCACCACGAGCGCTGCAAGGCTTGCGAGCCCGGCGGCTCCAGTCGCCCTGCGGTCGCGCGACGCACCACGCCTGCCTCGCAAGAAAACGGCTCCCGTGACGCCGAGTATTAGAACGTACGCAGTCATCCCCGGCAGTCCGAGAGCACTCCCGAACAGCAGAAACACGTTGTGCGGGTACGGTATCTGGCCCGGCCTGTAGACATCGTAGGTCGTGACCCATCCGACCCCTTCCGGATGTTGCGACAAGCCACGTGCATGGTACTCCCAGTTCTTGAACCTTCCGTTGTCCACCCCGGCCACAAGCTTACCGTTGACGACGGAATCGATCATGCCTGTGTACCGCTCTGCGTACACGGCGCTGCGGGGGGCATACCACCCGGTGAGCACGATCGCCAACGCCACAAAGGCCGACACCATCACGACGCCGGCGGCGACGGCCCGGCCCGCGCGCGGGTTGCGGTCGCGAACCAGCAGCAGCAGCAGAACGATAGACGACACGAGTGCACCGATCATCCCTCCGCGGCCCTGAGTCAAGGCAATGCTCAAGCCGACCGCGACAAGGAAGGCTACCCCCGCCAGTCGTACCGACCTGATGCCAGAGAGCGCCGCCAGAAACCCCAAAGGGCACGCTACGGCGAGATTGCTGGCCAGAGTCGCCTCACCAAACTGGATCGTGCCGAGCATTGGAACCATGAAGCTTCCGCCAAAGCGCCCCGACGTCTCGCTCATCCCCGCCAGTCCGAAGACCGACCCGAGAACAAACAGGACGCACAGCGCCGTCGTCGACCAGAGGAAGACGCAGACAACCCTCCATGCTGTGTCTGAGCCCACCACGCGCCGGCTACAGCAGAAGAGCGCGACTGCCGGAACCAGAACGGCGATGAAGAACCGTGTCGAAGAGAACGACGACACACCATGCATGACCAGCTCGGCAAAGCCCGACAGCACGAAAAGTCCGAGTGCGATGTCGAGGGCGGGAGAACTCTTTGGGCCAGCCTGAGTCCGCGTCAGCAACCACCAAGCCAGTGTGAGGGGCACGATCGGACTGGCGATGATCAGCAGGCTCAAGACCTCCCCCTGGAAGAGTCCCGGAACTGGGATCCAGTAGAGCGCCACGGATGCGCCCAACAAGACGACGGGCCCTCTGGCGGCGACGGCAACCCAGAGGAGCACGCAGGCGTAGAACGACATGGCTGCCACGACAGGATAGAGGTGCCCTTCCGAAAGCTTGAAGAGCGCAGCGACGAGGACGACCATCCACGAGACTACGAGTACGAGCGGCAGCAGACGCTCGCCCCGCTCGGAACCACGGCGTAAGGGACTTCCCGCGCCGTGCCATGCGCGAACTCTCGCTAGACGAGACCCTAGGGCATCGCCCGAGACAGACGTGACCCGAGTCATCGATGGGTCAGCCCTTCGCACAGCAGACCCTCAACACGTCTTCGAGCAGTTCCAGACGAGCATCGTCGACGAACTGATTGTTGCCGATGTAGAAGGCGTTCGTGTGCAAGAACTCCGCGTGTGCGAAGTCGCTCGGTCGCCCGTAGGCGGCGAGGAACGGCTGGCGCAGCAGATTGCCGCTGACCAAAGGCCTCGACTCGATGCCTGCTTGGGTGATGGCGGTCTGGACGGCGTACTTCATGCCGCCGTCACGGAAGATGAATGGCAGCACGAACGAGGATATCCCGCTGCCCCGAACCACCACCAACGCGTCCTCGAAAGGCTCACAGATCTCCACGAAGCGAGCGTAGTTGCGGTTGCGGATGCGGATGAACTCGTCGACGTGGGCAAGCTGCGCCAGGCCGAGCACGGCGTTGAACTCGGTATTGCGCACGTTGAACCCGTCGGTCAGGAACAGGAAGTCGAACGGCACATCTGGGTGAGCTGCCTTGTGTGCCGCGTGCCTGTCTGCCGGCAGCTCGCGCGCGAGTCCGTGCGAGCGCTTGAGCAGGCTCAACTCGAACAGGCGATCATCGTCGGTGCACACCATGCCGCCCTCGACCGTAGTCATGTGGTGACCCCAGTAAAAGCTGAAGGTGCCTGCGAGTCCGCGTCTGCCAACCTTCAGCCCGTCGGCGCTTGCCCCTTGCGATTCGCAGCAGTCCTCCAAGAGCACCAGGTCATGTTTGCGGCATATCCCGGTCAGCCGCTGCACATCGGCCGGAAAGCCGAGCAAGTGCGGCACGAAGATGGCCACAGACCTTGATGTGATTGAGCTCTCCAGCGCCTCGTAGTCGAAGGACAGGTCCCGCAAGTTGACGTCGACGAACACCGGTTTGAGACCTAGCTGCATGACTGGCGTCACAGTGGTGGGCCAGGTCACCGCAGGAACGAGGACCTCTGCGCCATGAGCCCAGCCGTGAAGCTCCTTGGCGGCAGCCACTGCGACGAGGTTGGCAGAACTGCCCGAGTTGACCATGACGCAGTGTTTGCACCCGAGCCAAGAGGCAAATGCCTCCTCGAATTCGCGCACCTTCGTGAACTGCGTGAATCGTTTGGTCGACTTTATGAAAGTGACGAGGAGCTCGAGGTCGTCATCGCTGATGACGTTCTCCTGCAGCCTCCACTTGTAGTCGGTCCTGGTCACGTCGTCCCTAGCCTCCATCGAATCACTGCACCGTTGCGCCCATCAGCGAACGGTACCACTCCGCCGTTCGCGCGATTCCATCTTCGAGACCCACGAAATCTGCTTTGGGGAACTCCCCGAGTGTGCGCGTGAGGTCGAGCCGCACCTCTCGTGCGGCTCCCTCAGCACCACCGCCGTGGCCTACCTCCATTGGACACCTCGTCTCCGCAGCTATGACTTGGGCCATCGCCTTGACCGACACCACCGTCTCGCCGGCGACATTGTAGACGGCCTCTGTTCCCTCGAGAGCGATGCGCCACAGCAGTTCACTTGCATCACGGGTGTAGATCAACGTCCTGATGGCAGCGCCCTCATCGAGAAGGCGGGTGGCGGAGTCCCGCAGAGAGCGCTCGATCAGCGCGTTCACCACCCGTGTGTCCCCCAAACGACCGCCGGGGCCGTAGGTGATGGCGAGCCGTGCCACAGTCGCCGAACGGCCTGCGTCTCGCCCAGCCGCACAGGCCGCCTCGCCGCACCGTTTGGCTTCGATGTATGCGGAGCGCGGATGCTGCGGACTCGTCGTGCCGCACATCGACTCGTCAGCGGCCCCTTGCAGGCCTTGGTACACCTCTGATGAACTGAGGAACAACAGCCGACCGTCAGGAGAAAGGCGGCGAATCAGGGCGAGGGTCGCGCAAGCCCCGATCGACAGGGTCTCGGCCTTTCTGCCCAAGAACACACCTGGGTCGCCCGAACCCGCGGCATGTATGACGATATCGGCAGATGGCAGTTCCTCGACGCCCTGCGGCGTGGACAAGTCGCTAGCTCTCACTTGGGCTCGCGCTGCTCGCGCCACTCGAGTGAGCGTGTCTGACGGCGGCCGATGGATGCTTGCGAAGACGTCCGTCGACACGCCCGCCGCTCTCGCGGCCGCCAGAGCTGCAAGGAGATTGAGGCCGATGAGGCCGGAGGCCCCCGTGATGA
>Ga0209585_10000052_pt1 | contig 40436 bp, 22 predicted proteins | sample NGEPerone_FD_185491 | JGI IMG/M metagenome (GOLD analysis project Ga0209585, IMG submission 185491) | Arctic peat soil microbial communities from the Barrow Environmental Observatory site, Barrow, Alaska, USA - NGEE Permafrost154B-one... | ecosystem: Environmental > Terrestrial > Soil >... | reverse complement strand
CACTCCCCGATCCGCTGACCCGTGGCCAGCATGAATCGCGCGAGATCGGGAATATCGGCTTTCAGCGCGACATAGTCGGCGTCAAGAGCGGTGAACAGACGGATCCGCTCGTCCAGCGTCAGAGCACGGGGCTCCTTCCGGGTCCCGCCTTCGAGTCGACCCGCGTCGCGAACAGGGTTCGAAGGGATCGCTCCATAGTGGACGGCGAGTCCAAGGACGCCTGAGACGATCGATCGACACGTCTTTGCGGTCGGATACCCAGCCGCCGTCGACACTCGCCTGAGGAATCGATCCAGAAGAGGGGGTGCGATCTCCAACAGTCGAACGTCGCCGAGCGCCGGAAGAACGTGGAGTTTGAGTTGACGCTCGTACGTCTCGAGCGTGCCCGGCGACCTACTGCCTGCATCGACCCGAGATTCAATCCCTTGACGCCACAGCTCCGCGGCCTTGGCGAAGCGATCGATTCCGTTCAACTCCCCCTCACGCGACGTGCGCGCGATCTCAAGCAGTGCTGTCTTGAGCCGATTCTCGGCGTCCCTTGGCGACTTGCCTCTTCGATCGACCGTCCGGGTGTGGCCGTCGATGTCTCGGTAGAGGGTCGTGGCACGCCAACTGGTGCACCGACCCTTGGGGTTGAAGGCCTTGGGATACGTCCGGATCTGGCCCCACGTTCCCAAGGCCAACGGGTGACGCCCAGCCACGTCAGGCGACCTCCCTTCCAAGTACCTCGAGCCACTTCTGGATGTCGCCTTCCGGGTAGCGCAGATAACGGCCGACCCTGATGGCCTTAGGCCCTTTGCCCTCCCAACGCCAGTGGTACAGCGTCGTCACGGAGACACCGGCAAACTCCGCGAGCTCTTCAACGGTCCACAGCTTCTCCATCCCCATGGCCCTCACCTACCCAAACCGCGGGAGGGCCAAGATCGTCCAGCACCGGTCCGGCGCAGCAAATGCCGCACTTCGGTGTGCGGCAGGCAGCGAACCTCCTTGATCATCGCCATTTCACCCTCCGTCTCTTCGATCGAGCAGCTTGGACTGCTCGTCGTTGCCACCCCTAAGGAGCGGATTGCTTGTGGGCGGTCATTGCGGCCTGAGCTGGCGCTACGGCCGGGCAACACGGGGTACCTCCTGAGCGATGTGCGTGGGCCCTTCGTGTCGGCGGCTGCGAGGTGAGGTCGGCTCCTGCCCTGATCCCGGGGGTCTGTCTTGGGTGACTCGGTCGAGGCAGGCCGCGGCTGACATTGCGTTGCCGGCGGTCCGAACGAGGGTGTCGGTGGCGTCGACGAGTCCGGCGCGGACGGGTTCGGGGATGGTCACCGGGCGGTTGGCGTAGACATCGCCAGGGGTAACCCAAACAACGTCTTCGCCGCGGTGACCGCGCTCGGTAGCGCGGTCGATGTCGGCGTTGGCCCGGTGGGACATCGCGCGGGCCGGGCCGGTGAGGTTGGTGTCCTGGGCGGCGACGTCGCGGATCACGCAGGCGACGTCGACGGCGGCGGACAGGGCCTGTTGGAGGTGCTGGGCGGCTTCGCCCAGGTCGACGCGACCGGTCATGACGTCTGGGCCAGCCCAGGTGGTTTTGTCGTGGGCGACCTCGCGGACAGCGGCGCGCAGCTCGCCTGCTGCGTGGACCAGGTCCAGGTCGGTGCGGCTGGCGGGGCTGGTCATCTCGGCCCACCGGCTGGCGACGTGGGTCCAGGCCTGCTGGGTGGCGTCGAGGGTGGGGGCGAGGCGGTGCTGGTAGGCGTGCGTGTCGACGTGGCCGGTGCGGGCGCCGGCGTGCAGGATCGCGCCTGCGGCGGTGGCGATGCCGGCCTGGGTTCGGCTGGCCAGGAGCAGGTTGGCCGCGGTGGGGGTGGCGGCCAGGGTGCGGTGGGCTTGGATGTCCCAGCCGATGAGGGCCTGCTGGAGCCGTTCACTGCCGTAGGGTCCGCGCACCTGTTCGCCCTGGGCGGCACGGGCGAACCGGTTTCCGACGTAGGCGCCGGCGAGCTGCTCGAACGCGGCCAGCCTGCTGATGGCGTCCTGTCCTCGGGGCACGCCGCGGCTCTCCCTACTGGATTTCCCGCGAGTGGACAGTTCCACGTCGTGCACATGGTGTCGTGCCGCGACACCGACGCCGTGGGCGCCGACGTAGAGGGTGTGCATGATCCGCATGCGGGCGGCGTCGAGGTCTGCGCGGACCTCGGGGTCCACGGGTCGGATGTGTCCGCCGCGGCGCTGGATTAGGTCAGCGGCTCGGATGAGCGTCTCGGCGACGTGGAGCAGCCGCTCGTCGGCTGGGCCGTCGCCAGGCCAGCCCTGCCGGACCTGGGTGCGGTGCATCGCCTGGCTCATCGACTCCAGCCGCGCCATGGTGGCGCCGTCGATTGGGCCTGTGGCTCCATGGACGGGCTGCGGGAGGGAAGCCCAGAGTTCGGAGGCGGACTGGACGACCTCGCCCCAGGTGCGCAGCATCGCCGGCGCGTCCTCGCCGGTGACGTCCATGAGGACCTGACGCGTGGTGAAGTCGGCATCCAGGAGCAGCTCGCCGACGCTGCGCGCGTCCTGCCTGTTCACGGCGTCGTCTCACGCACGAGGTCGCCGATGGCCACGACCAGCGGCGAGATCCCGGCCGTCTGGTCGAGAACTGGGATGCTGCGGATCAGCTCCTCGGCGGAGCGTAGTAGCTGCGCGACGTCGTCCTGCGCCGGGGGTTGCCCCTCCAGGTCGGCATCAGCTGGCAGCATGGCCACCGCCTGGCATGAAGCGGTGTGGATCCCCAGGCCCAGCAGATGTAGATGCGAGCGGGGCCCTTCAGCCTCGGCCTGCGCCCAGGCGCGGACCGCCGCGTGGTGCAGCAGCTGAGCGACCGCGGCCAGGGTGACCCACGCGTCCCGGTCGATCGTTTGGTTCGTCATCACGTGCCCAGCTCCTTGTCTCGTGCGGGTCTTCCTGCCCATCCAGTCATCCGGGCCGGTCTTGGTGCCGGCCTCGGTCGGCGGCTGTGGATAACTCGCCGCCGTGTCGGAGGGTGGGGCCAGACTTGACCTCGAAGCCCCTAAGGGCGGTTCCGGCCGCTGGCGGCCACCAGCCGCCATAATCGAGGCAATCGCACTAGTGGCTTCACTGAAGGAGGCGGAGGGCGATGGCACGTTCACCGGGTATGACGCAGGCGCTGGCCCGGTTGCCGGGCCTGGTCGTAAGCACGGTGCTGACGTGCATGGTCGGTGCCCTGCTCCCGCCGCTGGTGGGCTTGACGCTCTTCGTCGGCGGCCTGGTGTTGACGGTCGCGCTGTGCGCGGGCGGCCTGGAGCGGCCTGCGGTTCGGCTGCTGGGCCGGGCTCGGGTCTTGAGGGAGGCGGAGGCTGCGGCGCTGGCGCCGGCGATCGCGCTGCTGTGCCAGAAGGGCCTCGGCCCGCCAGCGATCGAGCTCTACGCGCGCGACGGTGAGTTGGGGATCAGCCCCGGCGCAGCCGGGCGGCGCAGCGTCGTGGTGTCTGCCGGGCTCCTGCAGGCCGCCCAGATGGGGCAGCTGCCGGCCGATCAGGCGGCCGCCGTGATCGCCACGGCGGTCGCACGGATTCGCCTGGGCCAGACCAGGTTCGACGTCGCGGTCGAGTTCTGGACGATTCCGTGGCAGCTGGTGCGTGCGGTCGCCCTGGCGATCGCAAAGACGGTCGGTTGGTTCCCGCTGACCCGATTCGCCTGGCGGATCCGGTTCGTAGTGGCCGCAGCGGCCGTGGCGCAGTCTGCGACCGATGGCCGGATCGCGGCAGGCGTGGTGGTGGCCCTCTTCATCGCCCTGACATACCTGGCCCCGCGGTGGCAGTGCCAGTGGGACGTGCGCTCACAGGACGACTCGGACCGGTTCGTGGCCGAGCACGGCTTCGGGGACGCGCTCGGCCGGTTCCTTCGCCGGTGCCCGCCCGGGCCGCGGACACTCGAGCGCATCCACCGCCTGACCGGTCCCGTCACCCGTCCATCTCCGGCTCTGGTGGCCTGCGACCCGATGCCCCGTCAGGGATGATCTCGGCGGCCGTCGCAGTAGCGGCACTGGTGCCGCAAACAACGGCCGCGGGCCTTATAGCTGGTCCCCGCACCGGGCGATGCCTGCAGGCTGTAACCGCCTGGTGCAGCAACAACGCTGTCGTCCGGTCCGAGACCGGGTGTCCCGCAGTCGGCTCATGACCGGGGTTTCCGTGCGCTGTCAGCCCTCACATCACCACAGCCGTGAGACCAGCCGGGCGGACGCGTTAGTTGAACGCACTCTCGTGCCGATGGGCGGCACTCGGAACCATAGAGGTTCGCGAATCCTCATGGTGGAGACGGTCTTGCGCAAGCGGAACGGACTTTTGGGCTCTGGCCGAGACGCGCCCGGAGGGTTTCGGGTTGAGATGTGCTCGGTCGGCGGAGAGGCGGGACCGTCCAGAGGCTGCATGCCGGTCCGACAGCCGACCTGCCCCACCGAAGCCGGCGCTAGAGCAGTACAGGACTCTTCCCAAAGGGCTACTAGCCAGCTGCCAGCCACGCGACGGTGACCGCGAGCCGGCTCTGGCTCAGCAACAACCCACAGTCCATTGCAACGAATCAAGCCAAATAGGGGCGCTTGCCGGTAGGGTGCCGCCATGGCTAAGGGGAACAAGTACTCCGCCGCCGCCTCGGCGCTCGGGTATTTGGCGCAGGTCGATTACGCCCTCTTCCTAGTTCTGGACCGCCTTAGAGATATCGAAGTTGACGCTTCGGTAAGCCTGGAAACTCTCGATGACATAGTGATCAACGGTGACGCCCAAGATGCTGTCACCGAGTTGTGGCAATCGAAGCAGCACATGGTCTCAGGGTCAGTGGGCGACATGGATCCGGACCTCTGGAAAACCCTACACAACTGGATTGATCTGGAACTTGGATCGTCAAGCGAGTTATACCTCCTGACGACCAAGAGCGCGAAGACCGGGACCGCCGTTCATGTCCTTCTCGCCGCCAATCGAGATATCGATGCTGCGCGCGCTCTCCTGGAATCAGCGGCCAAGTCATCGACTAATAAGGGCCTCAAATTATACTTCGAAACCTTCCTCAACTTAGATCGGCCGTCTCAGATTGCTCTATTGGCTCGAATCACTGTGATTAGCGACGCAATTCATGCCACAGACTTGCACGCAGAGATGTTGAAGCAGTTGCGCATCGCGTGTCCGGCCAACAGGCGAAAGGCACTGCTGAATGCCCTTTGTGGTTGGTGGCACAAGCGAACCCGACTGCATCTTGCAAAAGTGGCTGCCGGGCAGGATGACTCAATCTTGGTAGCTGAAATAGAGCAGCAAATCCACACCATCGCCCGTAGCCTGCGCGACGACGACCTCCCCTTCGAAGCCACAACAATTGTCTGGCCGAGTGAAGACGCGATTTCGGATGACGACCGGATGTTTGTACGTCAGCTCCGCTTAATCGCGATGGCGAGTCCACGACTCGGGCAGTGCATCTACGATCACAATCGGGCGTTCCAACAGCGATCTTACTGGCAACGTGAGAACCTGCTCAACGTTGGGGAACTTTCGCGATATGACGAGACCTTGAGAGATGAATGGCGCCGACATTTTACACCTGTCGACGATGATGAGGCGTCACTACTTGCGCCCGAGAGCGAGATACGGAAGGCTGCCCGGCAGAAATTCAAAACTCTCGACGAGAAGCCCTTGCCTCGGATTCGGGACAGAGTCCAAGAGACCTACATTGCGTGTGGCTCCTTGCATATTCTCGCGGACCGTGGACTGATTGGTTGGCATCCAAACTGGGTGTCACATTTGCGCCAGCAGGTGGACACCGCGGTTGAGGGTACTGGTGCCGCCTGATGACCGTTGAGTCATCGCCGATGCCGGCGCCCGTCGAGGAAGACGCGCTGTTCAACGCGGCATTCATTTCGCTCATCATTAGAGCGGCCGCCGCTGAGTACGAACGACAGACAGACGGAACCGCCTTGTCCATTGTTCTACCGTATGTCATTGCCCCGATTGTCTTGCACCGCCCGACGCGCCTGGAGCTTCCCTCCATTAAGACTGCGTCGATGTCTGGCTGGACCTCCAGCCACCCGGCTCTCTTAATGACGCTACCATTGCACGCGCGAGCACTACTTCCCCGCGTCTCCGCAGGGCTTCGATTAGGCCTTGAATATGGAGCCTTGACAGCGGATGAAAAGGGTGTTCGATCAGGCCTGCTGCGCCGACGCGGGAAGGCAATGCACGTGACGGGCGAGACTGAGGACTGTATGCGAACTGCAGGGTTCCTTGGCCGATGGTTCGGAAGGCAACAGGATGTCGTGACTGCGATAGCAATGTGGGGTCTCAAGCCGTGATGCAACTCGACGAGTTGGTTCTCTTCAATTTTGATGGACGCTCCCGTTCAATTAAGTTTAGAAGCGGCGAACTGAACGTCATAACTGGGGATTCCCGCAAGGGAAAGTCAAGTCTCATAAATATCATCCGATATCTTCTGGGCAGTGGTTCTCCCCACGCTCCGAGTGGGCCTATTCAGAAACACGTTGCTTGGTACGGCCTGCGGGCCCACATCGGAACCACACCATTCTTCATCGGGCGGCCCGCGCCGGCAAGAGGGTCGGAAACCAACGCGGCGATGCTATTACGGGCCCAGACAATTGTACCTGACTTTGCGGATCTTGAGGTGAACTGCGCTGCCGTCGATGTTCGGGGCTACATCGGTGGCCTTTTGGGCATTGAAGAGAACCTAAACATTCCCCGCGCGGGGCAGACGCGTGCGCCCCTTGAGGCAACCTTCGTTCATTCGCTCTACTATTGTTTCCAGGGCCAAGGCGAGATTGCCAATCCAGATCTTCTTTTCCACCATCAGAATCGAGACTACCAAACCCAAACCATCCGAGATACTCTCCCCTACTTCCTGGGTGCTCAGGGAGTGGAGGAGTTAAGGATGAGAGAGCAATTGAGTCGCGCTAGTCGCGAATTCCGCTCTGCTGTTCTCCGCGCAAATGGCTTGGTGGCCCTGAAGGATACTGGACTTGGTCAGGCGGGGAACCTGCTGTCTGAGGCTCGCAATGTAGGACTGATTGACTCCAACCAAGTCACGCTTGACCTGGACACGGCTCGATCGCTACTCCTGACTTTGTCGCAGGCAGTGTCCGCTGTGGAACCGCCGACTGTGGATGTGGGAGGTGAATTTACCACACTCTCGAATGAGCGACATGAACTCATCGGAAGGCTGAGAGTTCTCGGCGAGAATACTCGCGCACTTGATGACTTTGCAGGCGCAAGTGATGAGTACACTCATGAGGTCGTTGAACAGGAGGCAAGGTTGGCATCCATAGGCCTGATGCCTGTGCAAGGTCATACATCGACTTGTCCTCTGTGTTCGCAGATGATAGCCCTCGACTCAATGGCGCACGATCAGATATTGGTCGCCTTGGGTGACTCAACAAAGCGGCTTGAGCAGGTGCGACGAGAGCGCCCCCGAGTGGAGCGTGCCAAGGCAGGAATTCTTAGCGAAATCGACCGGGCTCGCATACGCTTGGTCGATATCAACACCTCTTTGGAAACTTTGGCCACTCAGCAGGAACTCGTAATGGAGGCGCCGCAGGCAGTCGGCTTACAAAACTATGTCCGCGGCCGTATCGCGCAATACCTCGAATCGACACCTACCGCATCTGACGAAGAGTTGGAATCGGCGCAGGCACTTGTCGAGCATTTGCGACACGAAGTTGAAGAGCTGGAGGGCCAATTAGACGATGATGCCTTGAAGTCGCGCACTACCTCGCTGGTCCAAACGGTCAGTCGACGTGTGACAGAATTCGCTATGCGCCTCGGCCTCGAGCACGCCGAAACGGGAGTGCGAATTGACAATCATAGGCTGACTATCGTTGCCGACACTCCTGAGGGGCCCGCATACATGGACCGCGGTGAAATAGGAAGTGGGATGAACTGGGTTGGGTATCATCTCGCCGCCTATCTTGCCTTGCAAGAGTTCTTCATTCAGCGAGGGCGGCCAGTGCCGGGGTTCTTGGTTCTGGACCAAGCCAGCCAGGCATTCTTCCCGCGTGATCGCGAGGCCGGGGGCGACCTTGATGAGCTAAGCGACACAGATCGAAAGAACACCAAGAAACTCTATCGATTGATGTACGACGCCGTTAGTGAAATGGGAGGAAAACTCCAGATTATCGCCCTAGATCACGCCGATTTTGACGACGAGTGGTTCAAGTCATCTGTCATAGAGCGTTGGCGAGGCAACAATGCATTGATCCCGTATGAGTGGATCGACTGAACCGGAAGGGCGGCTCGGATTCGTGCCGTGCGACAAAAGGCGTGAGGCCGTCCAGGCTCTGCCGGGCGGGTGCTGGTCGGGCCAGGAGCGCAACTCGGTTGACGAATCCAGCCGGCTGCGGCTCGATGGGCCCATAGGCGGTGCGCCGCTCAAGCAGCCGCGCGAGCCTGTCGGAGGGTGCCCGCCGTGGCGGAAGATCGAGACATACAGAAGTTCGGGCGGCGGGACTTCGCCGTCGACCTCGCCACCCCCACCTGGTCGGCGACCACGACCGCGCCGGCACCGCCAAGAACCGCCCGGACCGCATCCAGACGCCGCTCGCCACCAGGCAAGACAACAACCAGTGCCAATCCGGCCTCCCTGAGTCCCGACGGCCCCGCGGAGACGTTCGGCGCAGCGTGGCCGAGTCGGACCACTGTCGCGCATCATCTGGCGAGCTGACGTCGCACATCACCCGGCACAGGACAGGTGTCACATGTTGTCTTGACTCAGCTGATCCTTGACAGATCTGTGTCACCTGATGCTTGACCCTCGGCCTAGGAAACTGATGTAGCGTTCCGCGGCCGCTGTCCCTTGATGCTACGCACGGGCGCCGTGGTCGTGCGGTGCACTACCACCTTCTGGTTGCCAGCAGCGCCTGCACGCAAGATTCCTGGCCGACTCGATGTCGGGCGGGACGCTTCAAGGTCACACCAGCTCATAGAGACTCCCGTGCTTGCTGGTCATGGTGACTTCGATGGACTCGGCGAGGGCGGAGTCGCGGACGAGGAGGCCGAACTCGACGTTGCGGTTCTCGGCGCTGAAGGAGAAGTTGGCGCTGGTGAGCAGCAGGACTTCGTGGTCGATCACGATGAATTTGGCGTGGCTGACGACCTGCTTGCCGTTGGGCAGCACTTTTGACTGGTAGATGGTGGCGCGCGGGAGTTGGGCCTTGACTTTGGCCGCGTCCGCCTTGTCGCCGTCGACGTAGACGGTGACAACCACGCCAGGCTGTTCTGAGGCTTCCTTCAGGACTGTCCACATCTGTGAGGTGGTCTCGAAGTTGTAGGTCGCACACGTGACCGCCTGCCGTGCGGCCTGAACCAGGCGGTGGAACTCGCTGGTGAGGTGCCCGATCTTGGCCTCATTGCCGGGCATCGTCCAGACCGGGGTTAGGTCGCGGTGGAGGGACTTCGCCCCTGCGATGGCGCGGAGAACAGAGACTGCGCGTGTGGCGTCGGTGTGGCTGAGTCCAGCGTCGTCAAGGAGTGTCTTGGCCTGCTCGCGCCGCGCTGCGTTGATCGAGCGCAACGCGTGCGCCGTGTGTTGGTCCGTTTCGAGCAAGACGGCGAGACCTTCGGCCTCAGTAGTTGTGAGGTACTCGCCGAGAGCGACGAACGGGTCAGACGGCATCGACGCTCCCGAAGAACCCCGGCACGGACTCACCGGTTGCAGTCGGGAGGTTCAGGAGGAATCGACGGTCGAGGAATCGGTTGGACTTCTCGCACGAGGTCTCGGATGCGAAGGAGCAGCAGTGGCAGGCGGCTCCGTGCAGGAAGTCCTCGGGGTCGCTGGGTGTGCGCATGGCACAGACCGGGTCAGACGAGCAGCGGGCTGCCCGGCGCATCGCATTGACGACAAGTCCCTGGAGCCGGGTCGGTTCCGAGAGCGCAACAAGCCCACCCAAGGTGCCTTCGCTGTCGGAGGCAGTCGTGCAGATGAGGAGGCCGGCGGCGGCTTCCCTTTGTGGCGAGGCAGCCCACCCGTAAATGCGTTCGGTCAAACTGGCGGCACCGTAGCCGCAGGACATGGCCATCTCGCGGATGAGGGTGTGAGAGAGCGTGTGCAGCAGCCAGTACCGCGGCGCGGGCAAGCGCAGGTCGGGGTCAACCCTTTTAGCGGTCTCGGAGAATCGCCGCTCAAAGTTGCGTCGATGCGCAGCCCGATGAGCAGCCCACAGGTCGGAAGACCTGATAGTGGTCTCCCAAGCGTCGACAGCGGAGAGATCGAGTTGGAGAAAGATGCCCTCGCCTCGGTCCTCGGTGGCAGGAACCCAGGACGGCTTGCCGTTGCGGGTCAGCTTGACGAGTCTGCTCGCCAGATCGTTGACGCGGTCCATCTCGTCGAGCCGGGTAAAGCCGAGGACGGCATTGACCTTCTTCATCTGGTTCACCGCGACGACTCGGCTAATTCCGGGGTGAAGCCCCGCGCCGCGCTGCATCTCGGTGACCATGAGGCCGCTGGAGTTCTCCTGCTCCGGGAACAATGCAGGCTTCTGGAGATACCTCCACTCCGGCACGAGCAACTCGATCGGATCCCACGCGGCGAGCTTCTCCTGACGCTCCTCCTCGGAATCGGCGGGAGCGAGCACGTCGGCGACGGCCAAGGAGATGTCGCTGTCGGAGACCCCGGCCATGTCGATGTCCTTCGCCATGGCCAGCGCGCGGATCACGTCGGGCTGGGCGCCAAACTGCTGCACCTGATCCACTCCGAGTTCGACTCTGAGGCGATCCGCCAAGGCTTCTTTCTCCTCGGCGTCGGTGCGTGGCATCACGATGATCGACTGGGTGGAGGCAAACCAGAGGTTCGAGGCGCCCATCATGATCAGCGCTGGTCTGGCTCCACATTCAGTGTCGAAGGCGTTGAGGTGCGGGTGCCGGCCGCGACACCTCGGTGGAAGCTTGTCGCGACCAACAGCACCTTGGGCCTCGGCCATTCCACGGCTGGCGCCGCATGAGGCGCACAGGATGGTGGAACCCACGCTCTTGCCAACGTTCGCGTCGCGCATTTTCAGATCTGGCAGCTCAGCCTTGGGGCATTTGCCGCCACGATGCACCCAGAGGGTGTACGGGAACTCATCCAGGTGCCCGTTGCTGCAGGTCAGCAGGTGCTGGGCCGGAACGGCCGGGACCGGCCTCCGCTTGCCTGCTCCGGCACGCTTGCCTCCCCGCCCCGGACAGTTCGAATGACCGAACTGCGCCAGGTCGGGGCGGAAGGGATGCGTGTTGGTGTAACTGAACCGCGGCAGTGGGCCGAGGTAGTCGCAGCCCGTGCATCGGAACCATTGCGGGAACACTCGCGCTGGGATGCCGAGGTCAGCGCCCTCCTTCGACATCGCTCCCTGTTTCGGTTGCCACGGGAACGGCCGGAGTGCGTCGACCTGCGGGCCGAGATGAAGTCGGAGCACGTTGAGCAGTCGAGGTTCAAGGATCGTCGGCACGAACTCGCGGCGGCGCCAGATCGGCTCCCAATCGTCCAGCCCTGCCGGCATGACCGCGAAGCCCGGTAGGTCCATGATCGCGCCAGGACCGTACGTGTAGAGCAACGACGAAGGCCGGGCTGAACCCACTTTGGCGCGGTTTTTGACGACGCCAGCCTCAACGTCACCCAACGGGTCGAGCCTTTCGGAGGCATCGTGGAACATCTCGTCCGGAGATACGGTCTCGCTCATTAGTCATCATCGCCAGATGGCAAGGTCCATGCAGGGGCGCCTTCGGGAGCGCGCGCGAACAATCGCTCGGACACCGGGCTCACCAGCACGTTGATTTCCGGCTGCACTTCACGCATCGAGTTCGCGATGACGAACGGCGCCTCCAGCGAGCCCCCCACCGCCGCTCTTGCGTTCTCCGGGCTGATGATCAACGGCAGGTACTTGTCGCCCTCGCCGGTCCGCTCATAGACGAGCGTCTTACTCATCTCCGCGGCGCGCTTGGCGCGCTCGGTCCAGCGGTCGATCCGATTGACCAGTATGTCGCTGACACGCTTCGTCGCGTCGTCGCTCTGGGCTGCGGCGGACACTCGCTGCTTGAGGCGCTCTGCCATCGCCTCTACCGCGGAACGTTGGTCCTTGATCCGCCAAGCATCGCGCTCCGGTGACAGACCGTCCGCACGCACTGCCTGCATCACTCGGACGGCGCTGACCAGCAGCCCGTCGATCCCTCGCGCGAGCGAGGTCGCTGAGTAGGGCGTGACCGAGAGCGCCTCGACCTGCGCGTAGAACGTCTCGTGGTAGTGCCGGAACTGCTCAAAATGCGCCAGATCGCGTGGACGCGCCCAGTTCCCGAGTGCAACCACGAGTCCGGGCCGGTCCGTTGAATCTCGACCGACGCGCGACGATGCTTGGATGTATTCCGCCGTGTTCTTCGGTTGCCCGACCACCAGCATGAGGCCGAGCCGCTGGACGTCGACACCCACCTGCAGCATCGACGTCGCCAGCACCACGTCGAACGGCATGTCGCTCCGAGCAGGCGCCTTGTTCCCTGCGTCCTGTGCCGCGAGCCTGGCCCGAAACGCCTCGGTGCTGTCGTACCCGGCGTCGAACTCCAACCCGAGCCGGTCCAAGGTTCGACCGATCTCAGCCGACGCGATCCGGGACGTCAGCTCGCCAATGTGCAGCTGACCGAAGGTGGCTCCGAGCCGAGACGGAAAACCTGAGTCCTTGCGAGGTCGCTTGACCCTGCTCTGCACGTCGTCGGCCATGTAGCGGGCCATGCCCGCGAGCTCACGGGTTGCGTTGAAGTATCCGACCAGCGTCATGTACGGATCCGCTGCGGCACCAGCAAGATCGAACAGCAGCTGACCGGATGAGAGGAGTACTTCGGCGACGCGAATCTCCGCACTGGACAGGCGCACACCCTGGGCGCTCACTCCGATGTATCGGCGACCAGGGTTGTCGCGATCGATCGGCACTTCTTCGGAGAAGAAGGTATCTGCCACATCGAGCACCTGCGGCGGGAAGATCTCCACCTGCCGGCCAAACACCCCCCGGATCTGCTCCTGGGCGTTTCTCACCGTCGCGGTCGATGCGACGATCAGCGGCTTCACCGGCTTGCCGTCAGGACTCGCCCAGGACGACAGCGTCTCCACCGCGACCTCGAACAGACCGACCGAGGTGCCCAGTGCACCGCTGATCAGGTGCAGCTCGTCCTGGATGATCAGGTCCGGCGGTCGCAGCCGATCCACCGTCCGCACGGTCGCGGCGGGATGCCCGTCCTTCGAGGCAGGGTGCGTTGTGGTGATGTCGCACTTGGTGTAGTCCGGGTGTACATACCCGTGCCGACCGCAGCGGCGACTCACGTACCCGAACAGCGATGCGGCCTCACCTTCGCGGGCGAGGCGGGCGAATTTGTCGACGGTGGCGATCACGAACGCTGGCGTCAGCCGGTAGATCTCTTCATCCACGGTCAGGACGGGCAGGCCCTCTTCGACGGCACCGCCCTTGGCGAACGGGCACCGGGCAAGCTCATCACCGCAATGCACGAACACCCGCCGCACCGTGGGATCTGCCTTGACCTGGGCGGGCGTGATCGGGGTGCCGCACCACGGGCACCGTTGAATCTGAAGGACCGTCAGGCGGTGTGAGCCGTACTCGTTGGCCTTGGTGAGTTGTTCCTGGGCCTCCTCGAAGCGTTTGGGACTGACGTCCGTTCCGACCCATAGGCCGATCCGGAACGGCTCGGCACCCCACGTTGTCTCGTCCTCGCGACGCGCAAGCTCGGCCGCACAGACCAGAGTGGTCGCGCGCTGGAACTGTTGCGCTGTGAGCAGCCTCAGCGTGTACCGCATGAGCACCGCGACGCCGTCACGACCGTCCAGCGGACCGTCAGTCGACTCGACGACACCTTGTCGGCGACGGATCGCGAACGTGTACGCGGCCAGTCCGAGGTATGCCTCGGTCTTGCCACCACCCGTGGGGAAGAACAGCAGCTCCACCCGCGACTGATGCTCAGCGCTTCGCGACGGCGCGGTCGGATCGGTCAGAGCCCCGAGCTGCATCACGATGAAGGCCAGCTGGAACGGAAACCAGGACGCGCCACTTGCACCCTTGGCGGCGACCTCTGCCTGCGCCTTTTCGATCGACTTCGCGGCGTCTGACGCGCGCACCGCTGCCACCTGGGAGGCGACACGCTGGTCGCGCATTGCGCGGTTCATGAACTGGAAGCAGCGCAGTGCCTCGGGATCGGTTGCGACATGTTCCAGGCCCGTAACCAGCCTGGTGTGAGCCTGCCGTGCCTCCCACAACACCAACTCGGCGGTCTCTTGGAGGTGCTGTGGCAACGTCGCCGCGATGGCGTCCTGCCCGTCGAGCCAAATGCTGTAGCCCGAGACGAGGGGCTCCAATCCCGCTCGCAGCTCGTCCGGTGTGACTCGCGACAGAGAATCCATCGACAGGAGCGCGTCCTTGACTGAACGTGCTCGCGTCTGCGGGGTCTCGGCAATCGGAAGCCAGGTCGTCCACACCGCGGCAGCGCGCCGCGCCCCGGCCTTGATCGTCCAGTCGACCGAGCAGGTGCGGCCGATCGCGAACTCCAGCCGATTGCGGTACTGCAGGTTGAGCCGCCGTACCTCGTCGTCGTGCTCGGGCCAGTCCTGCTCCAAGACATCGCGGACCGGCGAGAACACCTCCGCCCCAGCCGCGTCGACCATCAACTTGGTCTGGAACATCCACATGCTCAGCGGGATCGGCATGGGAGTCTCGCGGTCGTTGCACAACGCGATCTCCACCAGGCAACGCCCAAACCCCGGGTCGTTGTAACGGTCCACACGCAAGCAGATCGAGTCGCGCAGCTGGACGGTCGCGGTCTGGCCCGGCTTGAGGTCGGTCAGAGGGATCGTCCGCTGCTCCTCGATCGGCGTGCGCTGGTAGTTCCGGATCGGTCGCCCGGCCTTGGTGACCTGGTCGGTCTCGACCGTCTCATAGGTACCCCAGGACGCAGTCACCGTGAAGGACTTCAGATCGGCCGGCACCTGGAACCTCAGTCCCATCGAAGCCGGGATCATCAGGCCTTGCTTGGGAGCCCGGTCCTCCGCGTCGTCGTCCTCGGAGTCAGCCTCGGTCTCGTCAGCCGCGTACGCCGGAACGCCACGGCCGTCCGCCAGCGCGCCGGCATCGGACCGCACTTCGAGCAAGTCCCCACGCTCCTGTGGGCCGTCATCCGTGTCTTTGCCGTGTGTTGCGGCGGCCAACTTGACGGGCGCGATGTGCCCCACCAAGTACTGGGAGCGCGGACTGAACGGGAGGACTTCCTCCGGTCCATGAATCGGCCCGAGCAGCTCGCGTTCGAGAATGTCGACCAGGTTCTCGCGCACCGCGAACGACGTGCCATCCGACTCGAAGTTCAGCTCATACGACGCCTCGATCGCTGAAATCCTGCTCGCCTCTGTCACGAGAACAACGCCTCCTGGCTCTCGGGCTCGGCCTTCGTCTTGCGGTCCTTGCTTGTTGCCTTACCATTCGCCACCTCTGCCTCGGCTCGCCGGTGATTTTCCTCCAGGAGGCGGCCGAGGATCTCCACCTGCGCTCCCGGGCACACCGTCCAACGCTCCAATTTGCGGTTGGTGAAGAACCCATGTTCAAGCGGGATATCCGACCAACCGTATGATGCCATCACGGCTTCATCGACGAGAACGTGCACGGCTCTCAAACGGCTCACCTCGTCGTCATTGCTCAATGCCGGATTACATATGAGGTTGTACAGATCGGTTAGGCCAAGCCCACGGTCCGACATGATCGAACGCTGGGTCTCCTCAAGCCGGCGACCCGCAGACTGAAGCTCAGGCGTAGCCGGTGGCCTGGGAAACGTTCCGAACACGTCCGTCAGCGAGTAATTGAGTCGAGTCTCAAGCGTTGACCCAAACTGTCGCGCCCATAGAACGTGCATTTCTGAGGACAAGATTGCGAGGTCACTGGCCTGAGCTAGTACGAAAACACCGAGTTTATGGCTGAAAACCTGGTTTGTGCTAACGCGCATTGGCACCAGATGCTTGGTGACCAAGCTGACCGCGAATGCGTCTTCGCGATCATGAACTGCCGTGTAGAGCTTCGACGCACGACTCTCATAGACCCACCACAGCCTTTGGAGTCGAGGCTTTTTGACCAGCTTTTCCCGATGCGGTCTGAGATTCGTTTCAATCCACTCAAACGGCGCGCGATACCTAACAACAACGGAAAGGTCCCAGTCGCGAAAATTCACTGCCCACCGCGTGGCCGTAAGGTCCGCTGATCCGTTGAGATCCTGCCCAGTGAGGTACGGGAATAGCACCTCCGAATTCTTCTCAGACTGCGCAATCATGCGCTCCGCCTCGGCGGGGGGCATCAAGAACCCGATCCCGTTGATATTAGCCCCCATGAAGGCAAGACCCGAGTTCTCAGCAAGCTTCACGGGTTGTCCCAAGACGCGCCCTTGCGGCTCAAGGAGCGAGTTGATCGCATCGACGGGAGAGCCCGAGAGCACCGGCCGGAACGCCGCGCCCGGCTTCGATCTCGACAGCCACACGAGCGCAACCTCAAGACTCGCACTCGTGGTTGGCCACTTCATGCTCTGGACCGCCCGTGTGAGTGTGCTGCTCACGAGTAGCTGATCAAGGCCGACTGACCGGGTGTCACCCTGAGCGATCGTGTTCGTGGCAATGAGTCCGAACTGTCCGGAAGGTCGGAGCAGCCCAGCCGTTCTCAAGAAGAAATAGGCACACAGATCGGCAACCCCAGCGACACCATGCGCCAGTTGCTGCACCAACCACTCTCGCACGTCGGAGCCACTGGCCGAAGAGATGTCCCTTCCGTACTGAAACGGAGGGTTCCCGACAACGGCATCAAATCCTCCGCGCTCTACGAGCACGTCGGGTGCCTCGATAACCCAGTGTAAGGGCTGCCAGCGTTCGTAGTCGGTCGCGACAGTTGGCGTGAGGCCTTTATCAATGATCGAGTCCAGGAAAGTCGAGTCGAGTTCCCCTTCCTGTGGATGCGCGGCCTTGATAGCGACCCGGAGGTTCTCGTACGCCTCGTCAAGAGCCTTGCCCGGAATCCCGCCGACCGGCAACCCTGCCGCGATCACGCCGTCAGAAATCTTGCGCAGGTCGGCCGTCACCTGGCGAAGTTGGGCGAGCTGACGTCGCTTGGCCGAGCTGTTGCGAGTGGGGTCGTTCTCGTCGATCTCGGTAGCGAGGCGCTGGCGCAGGTCAACTGCCTTGCGAATGACGCCGTCGATATCAACATCGAAGATGTCGAACATCTGGCCGGCAGGCGCTCGCGACGGGTCGATGCGCAGTTTGCGGAGCTGGTCGAGGTTCGTGACGCCGAGCAGCGAATTGCCCAGGAAGACCTTGTCGTCGACGAAGGAGAACGGCAGGTCCCGGTCGAGCGAGACCAGCCATAGGGAGAGCTTGCACATCTCGACAGCCATGTCATTGATGTCGGCACCGTAGAGACAGTTAGCGACAGCTTGCCGGATCGCGCGGACGTGCAGATCCTTGCGACGGGAGTTCGACGGGTCTTCAACGATCCACGCCTCGACCACCCGGTCTGCCAAATACCTCGCGGCAGCGACGAGAAATGCGCCCGAGCCGCAGGCGATGTCCGCGACCTTCAGATCGAGGAGGTCGTCAGACGACCTCAGCCGCCACTCGGACTCGTCGGCCGTCTCGTGCGGGCCAGGTGAGTAGCACAACGGCTGGAGCGCATGTAGGACGACTTCCTCGGCCAGAGACTTCGGCGTGTAGTGGGCGCCAGCGTTCTTCCGCGATGGCGTCTCCTTGACGAGCAGGCCGCCGGTAAGAACAACGAAGGGACGTTTACGCAAGTCGAGCCGCACGAGGCCCAGTAACGGTCGCACGCGTTCGCGCAGCGAGCTGTCGTCGCCGACCGACTGCGTCAGGGCACTGACCACGCTGGGGTCGACGTCGGCCGTCATCGCCTTGGCGATGGCGGCCAGCGACGGTGGCTTGGCGGATGGCTGGTCGTCTGCCAGCCACGCTGTGAGCACTGAGGCGAACTTCTTGCGGTCGGCGTTGGCTTCGCTGAGTTCTTCAAGCTTGGCGAGTGGGACCTCTGGCTCGATACCCGTGCTGCCGAGGAGGCCGAGGTACGTCTCGCCCACGGTCGCGCAGGTGTAGCCGAGCAGACCTTCGTAGATGTAGCCGATCTGCTCGACGTCGACATCGCGGAAGGAGATCTGGCGGGCTTCGCCACCCTTGAGGATCGCGAGTTGAACCGATCGGAGGACGTGGAGCATGACGCGGTCCGACACGGTGACCGCGAGGGTGCCCTGTTCGTTGGTGGCGGTCAGGAACGGGAACCTGGTCGGGTCGAACAATGAGCCGCCGTAGGCGGGCATCCGGAGGCTCTCGAACGACGCGCCGCTGTAGAGCGCCTGGCTCGTCGCCAGCAGCCGGTGCCATGTCAGAGAGGTGGAGTCGAGCGCCTCCTCGCTCTCCTCAGTCTCGCGGCCCACGAGTCGGTCCAACTCGCGGGAGATGCCGTAGCCCTGCTCGAACAACTCACCCGATGGCAGTAGTGCGCGCTCCTCGGCGAAGAGAAGGAACACGGTCCGCATCATCACGGTGACTGCGGCCTCGTAAGTGTCGTGCGTTCTCGCGGGTAGCGGGTCGGGCAACCCGCGCCGTTTGGCGTCGGCTGCGGACTCGGCGAACGATTGAATGAGCAGTTCAACTGCTCGACGAACCTGGGCGCCGAGTGCTTCGGTGATCTCCTCGGCGGCCGCGATGGAATCCTCGAACAAGACCGGGAGTCGCTCGACCGGGTCGCCGCCGATGATGTGCTGACGGCCGATCAGGGTGAGGAAGGCGTCGCGTGTGCGGGGTTCCTCGATCCACGTCAACGCGTCGACGATGCCGGAAGCGGCCATCTTGCCCTCGCGGGCACAGACCAAGCCCCACCACCGGCCATCAGTGACGATGCCGATCTCGACCCTGTTCTCCCGCAGCAACGCTTCCATGCGGTCGACGGGGGTGGCAGCCCACAGGTCGCCAGGTGTCTGCCGCAGGGAGTCGACCGGATCCACCAAATGGACCAGTGCGCCGACCCCATCGACGCCTTCGAGCGCCGCCTGAGCAGTGACGGTGATTACACGGTTTGGTGACTGTGCTTGGATGCCAGGGACTTCTCCCCAGGAGAGCGATTCGGCCCAACCGGCGACATCACGAAGCACGGTCTCGACCCACTTGTCGCGGGCGATCCGGTACGCGTCGAGGGTGGCTTCGCGGTCGGGCGTGCGGTCAAGTGATTCCCAGGCGGACTCGAAGACCTTCCGGACGTCGACCAACGTGGCCTTGTGCTCGTCACTCAAGTTGGGCATGCCCTGGGGCCAGACCCGCTTGAGCGGTGGGATGGCGAGGAACGGGCCTTCGGTATCGACGAGTTCCAGCCAAGCGCGGTGCTGGTCGGCGGCGCTGATGATCCGTGTGACGTTGCGTGCGGGGCGCGCCATCAGTCAACCCAACCTTCTGCGTCCTTGGGGGTCAGCGCGAACACGACCGCTGCTGCTGTGGTGTGGGGTTTCACGTCGGCGTACCGGTCGGTGATCGCGGCGATCTCGCGGGCCTCCTCGTCGTCCAGCTCGTCCAGGCGGCGACTCATCGCATCGATGTCACGCCGCCGCTGACGCTGTTGGTCGTCGGGTAGGAGCATGGCTTGCGCTTCTTCCTCGGCTTGGTTGAGTTGCTTGAGGGAGTCACGCAGGTTGGTGCGGAATGCAGCGAAGATCTCACGCGCCCTCTGCACATCAGCCTCCTGCCGTCTCGCCAGCTGCTCCGTGACGAGTTCGTGGCGACGGTCGGCCCTCGCCTGCATCGACTCCTCCAGGCGCAAGCGCAACGGTGCGTCAGGGACGTTCCACATGTCGCACAACTGATCCAGCACTCGCTTGTCGGCGAGCGCGAGGTGTTCCCCGTCAAGTGCTTGATCGAGCGCCGACTCGGCCTTCTCCTCGGCCATCGCACGACGGCCGCGGAGTCGGACCCCGGCAAGAAATACTTCCTCGTGCAGCCGCAGGCCACCCCGTCCGACAAGCACCATTCGTGTGACGGCAGCCACGAACGACTCAGGTAGATCGTCGACGACTACCGTGGTGACCCGGCTCAGCGGCGAGTCGACGCTCCACAGAGAGCGGCGCAACAGCCTCTGAGCCTTCTGGACTATCGGGTGACCCAGGTGGACATACACCAGGTCATTGCGCTCCTTGGCTGCCGACGCATCGAACGTGATGGGCCGCAGAACGCCAGGGTTTAGTCGCGTTTCCAAGCCTCTGAGAGCGTCGTGCCAGCCCGAGGTCAGGGTCGGCAGTTCGAACACCTCGGCGTCTGTTGCCTCGGCACCGATCAGCACCAGCGGAGACTGGTGGTTGATCCGCAAGGCCGTGTCGACGACCCGGCGCAGGTTCGCCGGATCCAAGTGCATCTCGCTGCGTGACTCGTCGTACCCCTGCTCCAACTGGGTGAGGCGTGCATTGAGTTCCAAGCCACCGGCAAGGGCCGAGTTGATGACGTCGTTCGCATCGATGCCCTTGGCCTTGGTCTTGGCTGGTGCCCGGCGTGCGAAGTGGCCCTGGATCTCGTCTCCGATGACTTGGTTCACCGAACCGAGGTCCTGCTCGACCAGCGCGACCTTCTTGGCGATGCGCGCCATGAAACTGACGTCACCGGCGTAGGTGGACGACTCGGCGATCGGGACGAAGTGGAAAACCTGCGGTTCGTGCGTCTGGCCGTACCGGTCAATGCGTCCGATCCGCTGCTCCAACCGGGAGGGGTTGAACGGAATGTCGAAGTTGACCAGCCGGTGGCAGTGGTTCTGCAGATCGATGCCCTCACCGGCCGCGTCAGTGGCCAGCAGAACACGCACCGGCTCCTTGGAGGGGTTTTCGGTGAACTGCGAACGGATGTACTCGCGGTCCTCGGGCAGTGTCGACCCCTGGATGACGGCGAGCACGTCGGCGTATCCGCGTTGGGTCAGGACGCGGTGCAGCCAGTCGACGGTGTGGGCGTATTCGCTGAAGATGACGACACGTTCGTTGGACCATGAGCCTGCTGGGCGGCACACCGCGTCGAGGAAGTTGAGTAGTGCGTCGAGACGCGAGTCGGCGCGGCTCTCGTAGCCAAGGCCCCACTCCATCAGCGTTTGCAGCTGCCCAGGCTCGGCTGCACTCAGCGGGTCCGATCCTTTGGACTGACGCAGACGCTCGGCCTCATCCTGCTCCCAGAGTCCCTCTTCCTCGTCGGACTGGCCCTCACCGAAGATGTCGTCGTAGTCGTCGTCGGTGAGGCCACGTCCAGCCCTGGAGCCGAGGTAGTGGCTCAGTGTCTTGCCGAATGCGAACGGGCTGGACAGGAACCGTTTCTTCAACAGCATCGTGACGATGTCGCCACCTGGCTTGGTGCCGTTCTGCTTCGCACTCTTGGTGACGATGCCGTCGAGCAGGGAGAACATCTCCTGCTCGGTGTCCGAGGGCGTGAACGGGAGGGCGTTGACCTTGCGGTCCTTGAACCCCTTGCCCGGCAAGTCCCTCTTCAACCGTCGGACGGTGACGTCCTTGAGGGCCTTCGAGTCGAGGATCGCGCCGCGGGAGAAGCGCCGCGGGTCGATCATCTCCAGCAACGCGGTGAAGGACTCGGGGTGGCCGTTGTGGGGCGTGGCGCTCAAGAAGAGGCGGTGCTCGCACTTGTCGGCCAGTTGGCGGGCCGCGACCGTGCGTTGGGTGTCGACGGCGTATCCGCGTCCACCCGCGATCGCCGACGGGCTGGCGGGGGCGACATGGTGTGCCTCGTCCACGATCAGAACGTCGAAGGCGAAGCGCTTGGCCGACTTCGGGCTGCTGGCCTGGGCGTAGACGTCGCGGAGCAGCCGTTGCGCCCGTACCTGCGGCAGCCACGCCATGCTCACGATCACGCGCGGGAACATCAGGAATGGGTTGGCGTGCAGCCCATGGGTGCGACGCACCTGAGCCATGAGCTCGCTGTTCACGATCGTGAACTCCAAGCCGAACTTGTCCCGCATCTCGTCCTGCCACTTCAAAGACAGGCTCGGCGGACACACGATCACCGCGGTCCTTGCACGGTGACGCAGGAACAGTTCCTGGATCACCAGACCGGCCTCGATCGTCTTGCCGAGCCCGACGTCGTCGGCCAGCAGGAGGTTCGTCCGCGGAGTGCTCAGGGCACGGCGTAGCGGCTCAAGCTGGTACGCCTCGACGTTGACGCCTGACCAGAAGGGTGCTTGATATCTATTTGGGTCCGCTGACGTAACCGCACCCCAGCGCATGGCGTCGACGAAGCCGGCCAGGGTGGTCGGGTCGTCGAACGACTCCGCATAGATGACGTCCGGAAGTCCTTGCGCCGGCGTGACCGTATGGCCCACCTCCAACTCCCACACGACCGAGAGCTGCTCGCCGAGCCGATCCTCGTCAAGCGACTGAAGATCGACCACGTGCGACAGCTGAGCCGTGGATTCGTCCGCAGGGCTGCGCGGGAGACCTTGGGCCTGGACGTTCGCGACAGCCCAGGTGGAGCCGCGAACCTCGACCACCTGGCCGGGCTCGGGGAGGGTCGGCAAGACCGTTTTTGCGCCCAATGTTGCCCCATCGCTACGCGCCGCCGTACGCGTGCTGGTCTCGACCCCGTTCACATGTGTGACCTTAGCGGTGGGCACTGCCAAGAGGGCCGCAACGTCCCGACCCGGCTTGGCACGGCGTCATGGCACGGTCGAGTAGGTGACTTTGCCTTCGTCATCGAGGTCGCACGAGTCGAACAACTGGCAATCGAGCGCGCCGGACTCAAGCAACTCGGCCAGGCGAATGACTTGGTGGTCGGAGCTTGCGGTTCCAGCACCAAATGTGTCTTCGCGGGAGCACGCAGCGATCACATCGCGCTATCTCAGGCTGCGCGCCGTCATCGCCGTGTCCTTCGCGCGCATCCACTGGCAGAAACCTGACGAACTTCGGTGTGCTCGCGGTGGAGTTCGCCGACCCCGGCGACTACGGGCGGGTCGAGCAGGACGACGTCCTGGTCCTGGAGGGCCTTCGGGATGCCATCGGCGCTCACCGAACCGGTCGCCTGATCACTACGCGTCCGCGCCTCGTGCGTCCTCCCGTGCCAGCCCTTCCGCCGGGCCAGGCGCCCCGTTCTTATCATCCCCGTGGGTCCCGTTGTCCTCGACGAGGCGACGCAGCCGTGTCGCCTCCCGAGTGGTGATCTCGTCCCCGCACCACTGCACCGCCTCGCGCACCGACAACCCTTCATCCTCGGTCATCTCCCGCAGCGCCTGTCCCGCCCGGCGTTCGGCATCGATCACCGCCGCATCCCGTTCACGGATGGCGACCAGCACCCGCACCGCCAGATCCTCCAACCGCTTCTCTCGCGCAGCCCTCCCCCGACGCCTCTTGGACTGCGCATCCAGCGCCGCCCGCCGAGCATCCTGCCTGATCGACTGCTGACCCATCACGTCACCCTCCCGTTGCTCCGAACCGTCATACCTCCCTAAGGCGACCCGACCACTGTCAGCGGTCACCGAACCCCAACAACCTCACCACCCACGCACCCCCAACAAACAGCCGAACTCGATGTGGCACACACCTCTTGCACTCAGGTAGTTGAACTTTCAACTCTTGACCTCCGAGCGTAGCAGATTGCCTTAGGGACTGCGTGACGATGAGCATCCACAAGCTGACGGCGGGGTCAGGGTATGACTACCTGACTCGTCAGGTCGCGACCCAGGATGCCACCGAGAGGGGGCATACCGGGCTGGCCAGCTACTACGCCGAGCGGGGCGAGACGCCTGGCCAGTGGATCGGCTCGGGGATGGCTGGCATCGACGGGCTGGATGCCGGGGATGTGGTCACCGCGCAGCAGATGCAGGCCCTGTTCGGGTCTGGGCACCACCCGCTGGCGGAGCAGCGGCGCGAGCAGTTGCAGGGGCCGGGGCTGAGCGACAGGGACTACCAGGGCGTGACCCGGTTGGGGGTGCCGTTCCAGGTGTTTTCCGGGGATGTGAGCGCGTTCCGGTTGGAGGTGGCCAGGCGGATCGCCGGTGTCAACGAGGCCGCCGGCCTGCCCGGTGATTGGCCCGTCCCGGCCGATCAGCGCGCGCGAGTTCGCACTGAGGTGGCCAGGGAGTTCTTCGTCGCCGAGCACGGCCGGCAGCCGCAGGATGCTCGTGAGCTGGCGGGGCTGATCGCCAGGCAATCGCGACCCAAGACGGCGGCGGTGGCCGGGTTCGATCTGACGTTCTCGCCGGTGAAGTCTGTCTCGACGTTGTGGGCGGTGGCCGACCCGCAGGTGGCTGCCCGGATCGAGCTGGCCCATCAGGGTGCGGTGAAGGATGCGCTGGCGTACATCGAAGCCCGGGCGCTGTTTACGCGGGTGGGCACCCACGGGGTCCGGCAAGTCGACGTGCAGGGGATGGTCGCGGCAGCGTTCACCCACCGGGACTCCCGGGCAGGCGACCCCGACCTGCACACCCATGTCGCGGTCGCGAACAAGGTTCAGACCAGGGACGGGCGCTGGCTGAGCATCGACGGGCGGGTGCTGTTCAAGGCCACAGTGGCCGCGTCCGAGACGTACAACACCTCTCTGGAGCGGCGCCTTCGCGACGGGCTGGGGCTGCGTTTCGCCGAGCGTGCGAACCCGGATCCGCGCAAGCGTCCGGTGCGCGAGGTCGTGGGCGTCGACCCCGCCCTGAACCAGCGGTGGTCCGCCCGGCGAGCCGCTATCCAGGTCCGCCACAGCGAGCTGGCCGCCGGCTTCCAGGCCGCCCACGGGCGTCCGCCGACGCCAGTCGAGTCCTTGAAGTTGGCCCAGCAGGCCACCCTGGAGACCCGGGAGGCCAAGCACGAGCCGCGCACCCTGGCCGAGCAGCGACAGACCTGGCAGGCGCAGGCCGTCGAAGTGCTCGGAGGACCGAAGAACGTCGCGGCGATGATCTCTAGGACCCTGTCCCCCAAGGTGGCACCGGGCGCAGTCGTGGACTCCGCGTGGGTTACCGGGGCGTCGAGCCGCGTACTGCAGGCGATGGAGGCGCGCCGGTCGACGTGGCAGATCTGGCATGTTCGAGCCGAGGCGCAGCGCCAGGTCCGCGGCGCCGAGGTGCCCACCGGGCAGGTCGAACGGGTCGTCGACCTGCTCGTCGGGGAGGTCCTGGAGGCGCGTTCGGTGTCACTGGCCCGGCCCGAGCCGGGCATCGTCGAGCCCGAGCTGCTGCGTCGCGCGGACGGGTCCAGTGTCTACTCCGTCGCCGGTGCCGAGCTGTTCACCTCGGCCCGGGTCCTGCATGCCGAGCAGCGCCTGGTGGCTATGGCAGGACTGCGCGATGGGCACGCCGTCACTGAGGCTGCGGTCGACATGGCCCTGCTGGAAAGTGCCGCCAACGGGGTCACCCTCAACGCCGGTCAGGCAGCGCTGGTCCGCACGATGGCCACCTCCGGTGCCCGCCTGCAGTTGGCGATCGCCCCAGCCGGTGCCGGCAAGACCACCGCGATGCGCGCCCTGGCCGGCGCGTGGACCGAGGGCGGCGGCACCGTGGTGGGTCTGGCCCCGTCAGCGGCGGCGGCCGCGGCGCTGCGGACGCAGATCGGTGCAAGCACCGACACCCTGGCCAAGCTCACCTGGTCACTGGAACACGGGGACCTGCCCGGGTGGGCACAGCAGATCAGCCCCTCGACGCTCGTAGTGATCGACGAGGCTGGCATGGCCGACACACTGTCCCTGGACGCGGCTGTGGAGTTCATCGTGGGTCGTGGTGGCAGCGTCCGGCTCATCGGAGATGACCAGCAGCTCGCCGCGATCGGCGCAGGCGGGGTACTGCGCGACATCCAGGCCACCCACGGAGCGGCCCGCCTGGCCGAGCTGTTGCGGTTCGCCGATCCGGCCGAGGGCGCCGCGTCCCTCGCCCTGCGGCAGGGACAAAGCGAGGCGCTCGGGTTCTACCTGGACTCCGGCCGGGTGCACGTCGGTGACCTGGACACCATGACCGAGGACGTCTTCACGGCGTGGCAGGTCGACCGGGGCCAAGGCATGGATTCGATCATGCTCGCCCCCACCCGCGAGCTGGTCAGTGAGCTGAACCAGCGGGCTCGCGCTCACCGGCTCGGGCAAGAACAAGGGCCAGCGGGTATACCGGCCGGGCCTGCGGCGCGCCTGGCGGACGGGAACGATGCCGGCATCGGCGAGCTGATCATCACCCGCTCCAACGACCGCAGGCTGCGCACCTCCTCGACGGACTGGGTCAAGAACGGCGACCGGTGGATGGTGCTGGGCATCCACGACGGCGGCGACCTCACCGTCGCGCACACCCAGTCCGGGCGCACGGTGCGCCTGCCCGCCGAATACGTCCAGGCCTGCACCGAGCTCGGGTACGCCACCACAGTGCACACCGCCCAAGGCGTCTCGGTGGACACGATGCACGCGCTGGCCAGCGGCCAGGAGACCCGCCAGCAGTTCTACACGATGATGACCCGCGGCGCCCTGGGCAACCACCTCTACCTGCAGGTCGTCGGCGACGGCGACCCGCACAGCGTCATCCGGCCCGAGACGGTCCGACCACCCGCGCCCACCGACCTGCTCGAGGGGATGCTCGCCCGCGACGACGCGCCCCGATCGGCGACCACGCTCCTGCGCGCGCAGGCCGAGCCCGCGACCTGTCTGGGCCAAGCCGCTCAGCGGTACGCCGACGCGCTCAATGTGGCCGCCGAGGACGTCGTCGGCCGGAACGTCGCCCAGGCCCTGGACGCCTCCGCGGACCGGGTCGTGGCTGGTCTGTCGCAGGAGCCTGCGTGGCCTGCGCTGCGCGCGCACCTGTTCCTGCTCGGTGCCCATGGGGCCAACCCGGTCGAGCATCTGCGCGCCGCCGCGACCGAGAGGGAGCTGGACACCGCTGGCGACAAGGCTGCGGTACTGGACTGGCGACTGGACGACACCGGGCTGCGCAACGCCGGTCGCGGACCCCTGCCATGGCTTCCCGGCGTCCCCAAAGCCCTGGCCGCCCACGAGGGGTGGGGGCAGTATCTGGCCGCCCGCGCGGCACGAGTCGTCGATCTCGCCGCCCAGGTGCGCGCCCAGGCCGAAGCCGGATCGGGGCAGTCCCCGGCGTGGGCGCACCAAGGCGCTGGGCGACTGGACGCCGGAGTGCTCGGTGACGCGGCTGTGTGGCGGTCCGCGATGCAGGTCGACCCGACCGACCGCCGGCCCACCGGTGCGCCTGCGATGAGCAAGGCCGCAGTCATCTGGCAGCGCAGCCTCGACCGGCGCCTTGCCTGCACAGTCACCCCGGCCCTGCAGGAGTGGGGCGAGCTCATCGAGCGGGCCGCCCCGGACGCGCATACCGACGCCTTCGCTCCCGTGCTCGCCGAGCGGCTGGCCGCGATGTCGCGAGCTGGGGTCGACGCGCGCGGACTGCTGGCCGCCGCGGTCGCCGCTGGTACGCTGCCCGACGACCACGCTGCCGCCGCGGTGTGGTGGCGGATCAGCCGGCACCTGTCTCCGGCGGTGGCCGAACAAATCGACGCCGACCACGCGCTGACCACGTCGTGGACGCCATGGCTGGCTGAGTTCGTCGGGGCCGACCGTGCCGACGCGGTCGAGTCCAGCCCGTGGTGGCCGACGCTGGTGACGACCGTTGACCACGGCATTGCCCGCGGGTGGCGGCTTGAGGATCTGCTCAGCTCCAACACGGCCTCGACGGGTGCCGACGTCGACGACGAGTGCCTGGCGATGGTGTGGCGCATGTCGGTGCTGATGGATCCCGTCCCGGACGAGGAGTCTTACGACCCGTCCCAGCAGGAGCCGCCCGAGGACCTGTGGGACGGAGTCGTGCCTCCCGATGACGCGGCCGGCTTCGCGCAGTGGGACGAGCCCGTCGGCCAAGCCCGCACCCACAACCCGGTGGATGTCCTCGACGGGACACCCGCGTCGGATGTCGACCCCGACGTCGACGAGCTCGTTGGGGTCGAGTCCGACCTGACGCTGGCGGCGATGCTGCGCGCCGTCCTCGGCGCACCCGAGCAGACCGACGCCGATGTCGACCGGATGCTCGCCCGCGCTATGGAGTGGGACTACTGCCCGGTCAGCCGAGAGCGGATGCTCCAGATCAACGACCTGTCGCTGCGGTTCTTCCAGGACCAGTTCCCCGCCTCCTGGGGCCGGCCGTACCTGGCCGAACGGTTCGGCACCGACCTGATCGAACACCCGCACTTCCGTCCGGGGCAGGCCCCAGCCGGCTGGACGAGCCTGGTCAACCACCTGCGCCATCAGGGTGTTTCCGACGAGGAGATGCTCGCCACGGGCATGGCCACCACAGCCAGCACCGGCAGGCTCATCGACCGGTTCCGCGACCGGGTCGTGTTCCCGATCGTCCACGACGGCGAGGTCCTCGGCTTCGTCGGCCGCCGAAACCCCGACCTCACCGACGCCGACAGGGTCGGACCGAAGTACCTCAACACTGCCGACACCCCGCTGTTCCACAAGGGCGCGCAACTGTTCGGCGCCGTCGAGCAGCACCTGGCAGCCGGAGCCGTCCCGGTCATCGTCGAGGGCCCGATGGACGCGATCGCGGTAACCATTGCAAGCGCGGGCAGCCACTTCGGCGTCGCGCCACTCGGAACCACGCTGACCAACGAGCAGGCCGCACAACTGGGCCGACTCGGCGTCGACCCGATCGTGGCCACCGACGCCGACCTCGCCGGGCAGGTGGCCGCCGAGCGCGACTTCTGGATGCTCACCCCCTATGGGCTGGACCCGGGCTACGCCCAGTTCCCCGAAGGGCTCGACCCGGCCGACATGCTCGCGCTGCGCGGCCCCTCCCAGCTACGCGAGGCTCTCGTTGACGCCCGGCCGCTGGCCGAGGTACTGGTCGAGGAGCGCCTGACGAACCTGCCCCCGGCCCAGGCCATACCCGAAGCGGCCCAAGTCGTCGCCGCCCGGCCCTCGGCCCGGTGGGCCGCCGGCACCGACCGGATCAACTCCCGGCTCCAGTCGGGCATGGCCACAGTCCGGAGCGCACTGCGCTCGGCGGTCACCGAATGGAACCGCGACCCACGCAGGGCGGCGCAGAAACCCCTGCAGAACATCACTCAGGTTCGGGCACGGCTGGCCGCAGCTTCTATGCGCTCGACGCAGGAACGCTGGGCGTCTCTGGCCGCCGAGCTCGACCCGCGGCTCATCCGCCAGGGCGACTGGCCTGCCCTCGCATCGCTGATCCAGGACGCTCACTCCGAGGGCCACGACGTCGCCACCGCGGCGCGGGCCTTGGTGGCCGAGGAACCGCTCGGTGAGCTTCCCGCCCAGGACCTGCGCTACCGGCTTGTGGCCCGGCTCGACGTCGACATTGACGACTCCCCACTGGGGTCGAGTCCGGCAGGCTCGTCGACGAGCGCCGCCCAGGAGCGCAAGCAGCCTGCCCCTGCCTCCTCCCGTCAGGAGGGTCGCAGTCGCTGACCCCCCACAGCGAAGCTGGCCTTAATGGATGAGTTCGGCGAGCCATCGCTGGTGTCGCCAGCATCTACATTGAGGCGACAAGTGGTCCGTCCCTAGCTGGGTCGTGGCCGCACCGAGAAAGTCAATATCGGCTTACACTGATGGGCCCTGGGAGCGGTCGTCGAAGCCCAGCGGCGATGAGGCGGGGGAGATGGCGCTCACAACCGCGAGAGTTTGGACCAGCGACCTCGTCGTTGCCGGCAACACCGCACGCCAACTGCTCGTGCCGAACGGCTCGCTTGACGTTCTGGGCGAAGGCGAGCGACTCACGGTCTCTAACCGTTTCGGTCGGTGGCGAGCGACTCATGACACGACCGAAGTGGCAGGCGATCTGGCTGCGGTGCTGCCTCGGTTGTCGTCCTCCGGGCGGGTGTCCTGGGTCGGTAACAGGCTGCCGTTTACCCCAGCGCAGGTAGTGGAATCACACCGAGGAGCATTTGAGTTCCGAAGCTTCGAGGAGCCAAACAGTCTCCGTCGCCCGCAGATCGGCGCCTTGCATTCGATAATGGGCTACTGGTCATCAGGGCTGAATACGCCTGGCATCGTGGTCATGCCGACTGGCACGGGCAAGACCGAGACAATGTTAGCCCTGCTCGTTGCGGCTCGTCCCGGCCTCCTGCTTGTCATAGTGCCCACGGTCGCCCTGCGTGACCAGATCGCAGGCAAGTTCGAGAGCCTAGGGGTGTTGCAGGAACTTCAAATAGTGTCCGCCCAGGCACAACGTCCTGTCGTTGGCCGCTTGGCCCATGGCCTTCCTACCGCCGAGGAAGCAGACCAGTTCGCCTCCGCATGCAACGTGATTGTCGCGACGCCTCCGGCGTTGGCCGCCTGTAGCGACGAAGCCCGCTCCCTGCTTTACGCAGCCTGCACTCACCTTGTGGTCGATGAGGCTCACCACAGTGCGGCGCCCACATGGGCCAACATAATCAGTACTTTCGCAAATCGCCCGACGCTGTTGTTCACCGCTACGCCGTTTCGCGAAGACGGCCATGCCCTTCCTGGACGGATCATCTACCGGTTTCCGCTCAGAGAAGCGCAGGCGGACGGCTACTTCACGCACATCGACTACCGCGCGGTGCTCAGCCTGCAAGGCATCGATGAGGAGGTTGCCAGACTCGCAATCATGCGGCTCAGAGAGGACCTCGCTGCAAGGTTCGACCACATCCTAATGGCGCGAGCAAGTTCCATAGCGGGAGCAGAGCGCCTTCTCAAGACCTACAGCGAGCAAGCGGCAGACCTCGGCCCCATGGTGATTCATGAACGACTGACCGCCAAGAAGCGGACGAAGACGTTCGCCGCGCTTGAGAGTCGCGAATGTCGAGTCATCATCTGTGTAGACATGCTCGGCGAAGGTTTCGACCTCCCTTCGTTGAAGGTCGCGGCTCTGCACGATGTCCGCAAGAGCCTTAGCCCGATGATTCAATTGATCGGTCGATTCACCCGCACCTCCGCGGACGCGAGCATTGGCACAGCGTCAGTTTTCGTTGCCCGCGACCCGTCCGTCGCCCTCTCGCCGCTACGCGAGTTGCTGCGCGAGGACGCCGACTGGAACCTAATCCTGCGCGACATCACAGAGCGAGCCACGGTGGCTGCCGAAGAAGCCAATGACTTTGAATTATCGTTCTCAAACACACCTGACGACGTGCCGCTCTCGCTGCTCGAGCCGAAGGTTAGCGCCATTGTCCACCGCGCATCCACTAGCGTATGGAATCCAGAAGGAGTCTTGGAGCTCTACGAAGAAGGTGAGGTCCTGGGGGGCCGCATCGCAGTCGGAGCCGACGGATCCGTCGCCTGGTTCGTCATCGACAGCCGCTCGGACGTCCGCTGGGGCAGAGTGCCAGGGCTCGAACAGCGCACCTACGAACTCATCATCATGTACTTCGACCAGTGTCGCCGACTGCTATATATCCACGGATCTTCGAACGCCGACAACTATGCAGAGCTCGCCAAAGCCGTCTTAGGCGAAGGCACCAGCCCGGTCAATGGGCCGCTCACTTTCCGGGTCCTAGCCCGCCTCGACCGACTTGTCCCGACCAATGTTGGTCTGCTCGATGCACGCGACCACTTCAAGAGGTTCTCCATGCACGTCGGTAGCGACGTCAACGAGGCTTTGGAAGGCGTGGATAGCTTCAGCAAGACCCAAACCCACATCGCCACTACCGGCTTCGACAATGGCGAACGCATCACCATTAGCGCTGCTGTATCCGGGCGAATCTGGTCGATGCGCACCGCGACAAACCTCAAGGAATGGGTCGATTGGTGTAACGAACAGGGCGCGAAGCTCATCGACCAGTCCATTGAAGTGACCGAGCTCTTCTCCAACCTCATGATTCCTATCGACCTCGAGCAGCGACCCCCGTACGTGCTGCTTGGTGTCGAGTGGCCATGGACGGTCTACCTTGGCTCCAGCGACGGCTTGGCCGTCACCTATTCCGACACGACTTACTCAATGACTGACATCGACTTCGAGGTCGATGACTTCGGCACGGCAGGGCCTTTCAGGTTCTCGCTGGTGACGCCAGGCTGGCGTTTGCCCTACGAGGTTAGTTTCGGGCCTCAAGGTCTCACCTACACCGCTCTGTACACCGACGCTCAGGTTGCAAGCCGGCCGCAAAGCGTGCCGCTCGCGTTCTGGCTCAACCGAAACAAGCCCACACTGTTCCTTAGCGGCGACCGCATGATCACAGACCAAGATCGCCTCCTCGAACCGCGCCAGGACTTGCCCCCGTACGACCCCGAGCGGTTCGCGCTGCTGGACTGGGAAGGCGTCAATCTTCATGTGGAGTCGCAACGAGCAGAACGCCGTCCCGAATCGATCCAGGCATACATGTCAGCACATCTGCGCGAGACCGATGCCTTCGACGTCCTTCTCGACGACGACCGTGCCGGAGAAGCTGCCGACCTCGTCGGGCTGAGGGTCGAAGGGCCGGAACTGATCGTCACCCTGGTGCACTGCAAATACTCGAGCAGCGACGTCCCTGGAGCCCGGCTCAGCGACCTGTACGAGGTATGCGGGCAGGTTGTCCGGAGCGCCAAGTGGCGGCAACACGCGACGGAGCCGCTATTGCGTCACCTAGACCGTCGAGCCAAGAAGTACATGCAACGGACGGGTGTCACGCCGTTCGAAGTCGGAGATATCCAAGATCTTTACCGGATCCGCGAGACAGCGCCCCAACTGCGTCCGGTCTTTCGAATAATCATCGCTCAGCCGGGGCTGTCTGCCGCCGCCTGCACCAATGAACATCTGAGCCTCTTCGCCGGCGCCGAGTCATACGTGCGAGCCGTCACGAAGGGCCACCTCCAGATCTTCTGCTCAGCGTGAGACTGGGACACCGACACGCGCACCCCTCACGGGGCCGAAAGCTGGTGCGCGGCTGACTGCGCCAACGAATCCACACGAGAACATCCGCACATGGGCGCACACAGCACGTTTGTATCGTAAAGCCCGCGCGCACCCTCAAAGCCAGCGCCGCAATTGCAGGACGGGGTGTGTCTAGAGCCTGCAGCGCAGGCTGCTTGGCGCCTGGCAGGGCGATAGCCATGACACCTACCGGCCCGCTCTTGATGCCCGCCATACAAGTGCGTGACTACTGCGGGCCGTCGGTGATCTCGCCGGTCTCTAGGTTTACGACCCCCAGACGAGTCCGTTCCCGAGGGGCGGCGTACGTAACCCGCCGGATGGTGGACTGGGCGTCAAGGCTGAAGATGTCTGAGCGGTCGCGGCTTGTCGGGTCGCTGGTGTGCCGGGCGTAGCGGCTGCTGGCGGGCCACCGTTGGTGGCCGTCCTCGCAGTGGTCCTTGGTCCGGGCGCGCATCCGGTCGATGAACCCCGGCAAGGCGATGCGGTGCCACTCCTCGAACGCGTCACTCGTCAGCGCGGCGCCCGCTCTGCGACGCTGATCGGCCACCACAGCTATCTCGTGGACAAGGTGGGGATGTTGGGGCCAGCAGCTGGGGATGACCGCACCGACGTCCCAGACGTATTCGCGGTTGAGCCAGGTGACGACGTCCTCGAGCCAGTCCCAAACCTGTTTGCGCAGTTCGGTATTGCGGCAGGTTGGCGGGTCCCAGGGCCGGGGCAGGAGACGGGGGTCGCCGATCGCGTTCTTCTGTTCCTTGGTGCCGTTGGCGGCGATGTGCAATTCGCGGTAGGCCAACCGGATGAGAGCGCCACCCTCGGGGAAGGCGCGGATCATCGGTTGCTCGGCCGGTTCGGCAGCCGGGTCGGTGGTCACGGCTCGCTCCGGTGGTCGATCAGGCCGCGGCGCTTGGCCTCGACGAGCGCGGCGGTCGTGCGCGCCTCGGGCGTGACGACCACGCGGCGGGCCTCGGACAGACGGGACCGCACCTGCTCCTGCTGGCTCAGCAGTTGCGCGCCGGGTTTGCCGTCGATACAGCGGGTCAGGCGGGCGATCATGGGTTTGCCGTTCTCGGCGACGACCAGGGCGTGGCGTTCCTTGAGCTGGCGGATCTCCTCGGGGCGCAGGATTGGGATGTCCTCCCCTGATGTGGTCCGTCCGCCCATCTGCCCGGTCTGCCAGGAGGTGCGGGCCACGCGCACGGTGCCCACGAGGTCGGAGATTTCCTGGTTGAACGCGACGTCCTTGGACCCGCCAAACATGACCAGGACGTTGGTCAGTCCGAACAGGGCGCGGGCCTCGGTCTCGCCGAAGATCGCGGCGAGCTGGCGCCAGGTCTGGGCTGCGTAGATGAACGAGATGCCCAGAGCCCGCTCGTTGGCCATCCGGGTGCGCAGCGTGGGCAACGGTGCGGTGGAAGGAAGTTCGTCCAGGCAGGCGAGCATGGGCGGGCAGAGTTTGCCCCACGGCGAGTGGTTGGCCATGGCCAGGGCGGTGTCCAGGACGTGTTCGGCGACCGCGGTCATCAGGGGTGACGCCGAGGCGTAGGGGTCATCGCGGCCGAGCAGGTAGATGGTGCCACGGGCCCGGATCACCTCGGCGATGTCGGTCGCGGGTCTTCCGGGTCCGGGGAGGCAGCGGCGTCGGATGTCCTCCTGGAAGAACAGGGACATGGCCTGCTGGACGGTGGTGGTGGTGTTGCCTGCGGTGCGGTCATCGCCGTGGAGAGCTCCGTGGAGCAGGCCGTGCCAGAACGGCGCGGCGTGGGGGTGTTCACGCAGGATCTCGGTGGGGTCGGTGGTGCTCATCGGGTTCGCGACCCAGCGCAGCACGTCCTGCAGGCTTCGCCCGGTCAGGGCTGCGGCGTGGAAGTAGACCTGGATGACCTTGGCGGCCTCGGCCGCGTAGAAGCGAGCCGCGTCGTCACCGTGCCCTCCGTGGACGGCACCCTTGACGGTGCCGGCGGTGAAGGCTTTCGCGCGTCGTTCGGCGACCATCGGGTCGACGCATCCGTCGATCGGGTCCCAGATCAGCTCGGGGATGCCGACCGCGAGTCCGAAGGGATCGAGGACGACGCAGGGCCGGTCATCGCTGGCGCGGCCGGTCACGCTGAGAAGGAGGTCGTCGAGTTTGGTCAGGGTGACCAGCGCGGCGCCGGGCGCGGCGAGCAGCGCGGGAGTGAGCAGGTCCAGAGTCTTGCCGCTGCCCTGAGGTCCGATGACGCCGGTGGTGCGGTCCCACGGCACCCAAAGCTGTCCGCCTCGAGGTTCGCGTGCCCGGCCGATCCGCCAGCCGACGCCCTTGGGGTCAAACACTCGCAGCTTCATGGCCGGCTCCGCTCCTTGCCGTACAGGTCGGGTCGTACGACGGCGCTGGCCTTGCGCAGCCTGGTCCGGCCAAGCATCTGCTCGGCCTCTGCCCGGGTGGCCATGCCCTGGACGCGGTGGGGCCCCCAGCGGTCCAGACCGGTTATGAACGCCCAACCGAGCAGGATCAGCAAGAGCATCTCGGTGACGCCGATCGACGTCCACAAGGCGCTCTGGCCGGCACCGCCGTGGAGTGTGCGGGGGATGCCGACGCCGCCGTCACCGCCGAGGATGGCGGGCAGGCTGCGGAACAGTTCCTGCCGAGCGGGCCAGCTCCAGCCCGCACCGGCGAGCAGGTTCGCTGCGGCTCGCCCGATGTGGACGCCGAGAGCCAGGGCCAGCAGGACGCTGGCGATAATCGCAGCGGGGACCTCCCAAGTGAAGGGGTAGGGGTCGCCCCGTCGTGAGCGTTGCATGTCGCCTCCAAGTCTCGTGAACTGCCGTCTCTGCCCGCCCTAAGGGCGGCCGAACGCGTGGGCGGTCACTCACGCGGTCTTGCTGGGTATGTCGGCAACGTTGCCGACGCGCCAGATCTCGAAGATGTGGCGGTTTGGGCCGCCTCTGTAGCTGAAGTGGCCGACGCCTTCGGCGGTGTCGTGGGCCTCGATGGTGGTCTGGTTGGCCGGGTCCCACACCATCGCCACATGCCCGATGGAGTTCGGTCCGAGGTAGGAGTCCGAGAAGATGAGGTCGCCGGGTCTCTCCGCTCCGAGGCGGACCCGGAATCCGTTGCCGGCGGCGAGCCAGTCGCGCTGGGCACCGGCGGTGCGCGGCATGGTGATGTGTATGCGGGCGTAGGCGGCCTGGGTGAAGCTGGAGCAGTCCCAGGCGTTCGGGCCGTTAGCGCCGAATACGTATGAGTCACCGACGTGACCTTGCGCCCAGGTCAGGACGGTCTTGACCCGCTGGTTGGTCAAGGGTGGCAGGTTGGGGCTGCCGTTTCCCGCGCCGCAGTCGGTGGGGTCGCCCAGGACGGTGCCCCCGCCGTAGGCACTGGCGTAGTAGAGGACGTCGTTGACGTACCAGTCGGCGTGGTTGTAGACGAAGATCGCCGTTCGGACTCCGTCGGGGCCTTTGGTGACGCCGGACTTGGTGAGGTAGTTCGCGGCGGAGTAGATGCTGTCGGCATCTTGGCGTATTTCGGCGCGGCCGTCGCCGTTGCCGTCGACGCCCATGCTCGCCCAGGTCGCGGGCATGAACTGCATCAGGCCGAGTGCACCGGCAGAGCTGGGGGTGTTGTTCCGTCCGTGCCCGCTCTCCTCCATGCCGATCCCGGCGAGCAGGGTCCAGGGCATCTGGTACCTGCTGGCTGCGCCGACGTAGAGATTCTTGATCTGGGCTGAAATGGGCAGTGGCGGGTTGGTCAGGCTGGCGCTACGCGGGGTTCCGGGGGCGGGCAGCGGGAACCCGATCCCGCCTTCCACGTTGGGCGTGCCGGGGGTGGTTCCCGGTGGTGGGCTAGCTGCGACGGACTTGCCGTTCAGGGGCGCCCCGTGGTTCAGCATGAACGGCACCGGGTCGATGGGCTTTGCGCCCACGATCACCTCGAAGTGAAGGTGGTTGCTGGTGCTGGCTCCTGTGGAGCCCTCGACCCCCAGGACCTGCCCTGTCGCCATGGCCGCGCCCGACAAAGTCTTGGGGTCGATGCTGGCCAGGTGCCCGTACAGGGTTCGGACGCCGCCGGAGTGTTCCAGCACAACGGCGTTGCCGTAACCGGCCATGGCGCCGGCGCTGACAACCTTCCCGCTGGCTGCTGCCACCACGGGTCCCGGGCCGGGCTGGGATACAAGGTCCTGGCCGGTGTGCAGCTTCCACTGGTGGTTGATGGGGTCGAAGCGCATCCCGAAGCCCGAGGTGCGCACGTAGGCCTGCTGGAACGGTGGCCGCCACGACCCGCTGGCCGCCATTGTCCCGGCGCAGGCGATCGCCTTCAGCTCCTGCCCGGCGGCGGGGCTGGCGATGGCCGTGACCATCAGGGCAGCCAGGAACGGCACCATCATGATCATCACCACGATGGGGCCGAGAACGACGGCGATCTTCTTCATCGGCGCGGCCATATCCGGCGAAAACCGTCAATATTCATCGGAACTTCTAACTGGCGCTCTGGATCGCGTCGTTGGTGTACGTGAGGTCGAGCTCGAGCGGGTGCAGCACGGTCTGGACCTTGTACATCTGCTCGCCGACGCACCACAGTGCCCGGCCCTTGCCCTGCATCGCCCAGCCGGTGACGAGCTTCTGGGCGATGGGGCCGAGCCCCAGTAGGCGTTCCAGTTCGCTGGCCACGGCCAGGTCCTGGCCGTGCAGGATTCTGATGTCGGCCAGGTGTAGGAGGTCCTTGGCGATCGCGACGGCTTGCGAGCCGGCATCGCCGGCCGAGAGGAGGTCGCTGGGTTTGTGGGCGACGGCGAACTGGATGTCTCCGTCGCGCCGGGACAGGCGCAGGTCGGCGTCGAAGCTCTTGACCGCCTCCGGTCCGAGTCGCAGCTGTTTCCAGGACTCGTCGCGCACCACGATGCGCAGGTCGCCGGGCTGGGCCATCTCGCGCATGCCGCGCCCCCAGGAGTTCAGGCAGGTCAGGGCGATCCCGACCGCCTCCTCGCCGAGAGGCTCGAGACGGGACAGGCTCAGGGACTGGATCGGCGCGCCCCAGTCGACGTCGATGCTGGTGTGGTCGTCGAACAGGCCGGCCAGGGCCCCGCTGACGAGCTGGCCGAGGGCGTCGCGCAGTAGCCGGGTCTCGTCCAGGAAGTGCCGGGTCGACTCATACCTGCATTCGGCGACCAGCTCGTTGGTGGGGTTGTCCAGCAGCTGCCACAGCGCCGGGATGGTGACCTCTTGGATGCGCGAGCTTCCGTGGGCGTAGCCGGTCAGGTACTGCAGGGCGCTCTTGACGACGACCTCGTCGGTGGGCCCGAACGGAACCCGGCGCTCTCCGATGCGCTGGCTGCCGACGAGTCCGCGTACCAGGGTCAGCCAGCGACCGAACACGATGGCGGCGCGGCGCTGGGCCTCGGCTGCGGGCAGGTTCTCCCAGCCGGCTCCGAGGGGGCCGAAGGCCAGTGGGTTGATCCGGGTGGACAGGCCGTGCCCGATCGCGAATGGTTCCACGCCCAGGGCGCGGCAGAGCTTTTCGTATTCGTCCTTGGGGTCACCGACGATGAGGGTGCGGTAGCCGAAGTCCATCATCCGAAGGATGAATGCCTTGACCGTCGCGCTCTTGCCGCGGCCTGGTTTGCCGAACGCGAAGATGTTGGGGTTGGTGACGGGGACGTCGTCGCGCAGTACCCACCCGAGAGGATCGGCGTAGAACGATCCGCCGCTGAGCTGGTCGATGCCCATCTGGGCGCCGGTGGGAGGCAGTCCGGGTGGGCTGATGAACGGCCACAGCACCGGCGCCTGGTCTGACGTCATCCGCCACGTCGAGACCGGTGCCTTTGCCGGCGACCATCCTCGCCCGGGCCGGCGGGCACCGCTGCGGGCGGCGTGCTTGAACAGCCGCGGCTCCTTCATCACCGGAGCTGGCTGCGGCACCGTGGGCAGGTCGTGGCCGAAGTCGGCCAGCAGTCGGGCCATGTCCCGGCCTCCGCGACCGTTCACCGTGCGGGCCATGTCGACACCACCTCTGCTCGCCTGTCGAGTTCTCGGCCCGGTTCGGCTTTCATGCGTCGCCCTTGCGGCTCAGGCTGATGCCCAGCGGGATGGTGGAGGCGGCGAAGGCTGCGTCCTGGCTCAGGTCCAGGCGCAGCGGCGCGAATCCTGCGCGGCGTACCGCGGCGTCGAGTCGGCGGGCGTACTCGGCGACCCGTGCGGTCTTGGGCACGGTGACGGTGCACACCGCGTAGGGGCGGGTCATCGAGTTGCCTCGGGCGAGTTTGTCGTCCATGCCGTGGGCCTTGGCGGCCTCGGCGCGCTGCTTGGCGCGCTGCTTGACCCCGGCCTTGGTGCGCAGGTGTGTCCCGACGTCGGCGGCCCACTCCGAGTTCGCGCTCGCCCGGTCGGCTTTGCTCTGGCGCAGAATGGGATAGGCAACCATGAACGATCGTCGCTCCCCCGGCTCGCTGGGGGTCAGCACGGGTGCCAGCGCCCCCATCGCCGCGCCCTTGACTGGCAACTTGATCGTGGCCGATGCCGAGTTCCACGCATCGTGGCTGTAGTGCCGCACGACCGGGTCCGCGCCCGACGGGCCGGCCATGGCCCAGGGCACGTCGGCGTTGACGCCTGGGTCGCGTTCGCGCTGGGCGATCGCGTCGATGATGCCCGCCCGGTCACCTGGTGCGAAACCGGTGCGGCACGCCAGGGCCAGCTCGGGTGAGGTCAACCAGGTCACGGCGATCATTGCCATCGCGCCGCGTAGCTGGGCTTCGACCTCGCCCATGAGCCCGTACAGCACCCGGGCGCGACCCTGGAGTCCGCCGCCGCACTCCTTGGCCTCACGCCCAATCCTGTTCTCTGGTATGACGATCGTCACGAACGCTTCGGTGCGGACCGAGGCGCGTGCCAGTCCGGCCTTGAGCTCGTCGTTGATCTGTCTGGACAGCGCCGGGCCGTTCGAGCGCTGGTGGCGGCTCATCCACAGATCGCGCTCGGCGCCGTCCTCGGGCACGGTGCGGACGGTGAAGAGGATCTCGTCGATGAGCTCGGTGCGGCAGGCGAGGTCGAGCAGCTCGGACAGCCCGGTGCCCTGCCGGTGCCGGTCGGGCGCCGCGCTCAGTCCGATCCCGGGGTGGACCACGGCGGCGGTGACAGCCCAGGTCTTGGCTGCGTGGTCCTGGATGATCGCGATCCGCGACAGGGAGTGTCCCTGCGGTGGCCCGTCGTGGATCTGGACGCCTTGGAGTACGCCGGGCAGATCAGCCTCGGCGAGGGCGTCGGCCTCACCTGTCGAGGCCCTGCTACGAAACCGTGTCCACCCCGCGAGGCCACCGATGGCGAACGCGGTCGAAGCAGCTAGCCACCCGGTCGCGGACCGGCCCCGGACGGGGGCGACGGTCACGACGAACACGAGGACCCACAGCAACACGAACAGCACAGCGGACAGCCACGCGCCGTGTTGGATGGCCCAGAACACGGGCATCACCGTCGCGGCCAGGGTGGCCAGCTGCCACCCCGACAGTCCGAAGAACCAGCCGATCTTGTCCCGGCTGTAGTCGCCGTAAATCGTTGCCATTGCTCGCTTCCTCTCCTAGACGGCCACGACGGCCGCAGCCTCGACTCCGCCGCC
>Ga0209585_10000051_pt1 | contig 40892 bp, 37 predicted proteins | sample NGEPerone_FD_185491 | JGI IMG/M metagenome (GOLD analysis project Ga0209585, IMG submission 185491) | Arctic peat soil microbial communities from the Barrow Environmental Observatory site, Barrow, Alaska, USA - NGEE Permafrost154B-one... | ecosystem: Environmental > Terrestrial > Soil >... | reverse complement strand
GACGTGCATCCGCAGGCGTCGGCGACGCTCTCGGCGAGCGCCGTCTCCTCGGGAAAGCGTCCTGAGACGAAGAGATTGAGGAAGAGGTCGCCGCTGCTGCGTCCTTCGCGGACCACCAGGTGGCGCAGCAGGCCATGGTGGTGCTCGCGGCCAAAGGGGCGCAGCCCGAGGGCGCGGCAAGCGTCGGCGGCGGCTTGCCGGGCCGTGTTGATGCGCTCCGAGGCGAGCAGACAGTCCGTGGTCTCGACGACCTCTCGCCACGAGCCGCGGCGGTGCAGGCCGAGCAGAAGGGCGCCGTCGTCGGCCTCGCCGAACGAAAACTCCATCTTGTTGCGGTAACGCCAGGGCTCGTCCATGCCGCGGATGGGCTCCACGGCGAAGTCACACAAGTGGCCGAGCCGCTCGAGCGACTCCACCACCTGCTGCTGCTTGAACTCGAGTTGAGCTGCATAGGAGAGCGTCTGCCACTCGCAGCCACCGCAGTCCTCGGTGTGCCGGCACACCGGGGCGACGCGGCGCGGTGAAGGGGTGAGGATCTCGATGACCCGCGCCTCCGCGTGGCTCTTCTTGCGCCGCGTGACCTTGGCGCGCATGCGGTCACCCGGCACGGCGCCGCGCACGAACACCACGAACTCGTCGACGCGAGCTACGCCTTGCCCGCCGTAGGCGAGGGTGGTGATGTCGAGTTCGACGATGTCTCCGGGACGTGGCGGCATGGGCGCCAGTGTACCCGCCGCACACGCGCACCGCGAACGGGCGCCGGCGCAACCTGGACCAGCGCCCGTTCGCCGCGCGATTGTCTACCTCGCGCGGCCCCAGATGGCTGTGGACGATGCAGAGAAGCTGCTAGAGTGCGGTCGAGATCGTCGGTGACCGCCGTCAACGTCGTCCAAGGAGACCCCTGTGACCGTGCTCGACCTCGAGGCGCACCGCCGCAAGGCCGAGGCGTTCGTTGGCGCCCTCGAGACAGAACACTACTTGCACTTCTCGGGTCGCAAGCCGGTGTGCGACACCGCCGCCGTCTACGACCGCTTCCCCGAGCTGTTCACGCGTCAGGTCATCGCCGAACTCGAGCGCCTGTACGAACTCGCCACCGCCGACGACGACAAGCGCCGCCTTGCCTACCTGCTCGCCTTCACCATCGACGGCTTTCTGGGCGAGCAGACCAAGCACCTCGGCGACGAAGTCGCGAACACCGAAGGCCAGACCACCATCCAGGTCGACGGAGAGACCATCGGTCTGCGCCAGGCAAGTGTGGTGCAGGGCAACGAGGCCGACCCGGCGCGCCGCTTGCGTATCCAGGCGGCGCGCCTCGAGGCGACCGAGGAGCATCTGAACCCTCTGCTGGAGCGCCTTTGGCGCCGCTGTCACGACCTCGCCGCCGAGCTGGGCTATCCGTGCTACAAGGAGCTCTACTCCGAGATCAAGGGCCTCGACTACGATCACCTGCGGGCCGAGCTCGAGGGCTTTCTGCGCGATTCCGCCGGGCTCTACGAGCGCGTCATGGACAAGCTTGTCCGCGAGCGCCTCGGCATCACGCTGACCGAGCTCACCTACGCCGACCTGCCCTATCTGTGGCGTGCCCCGGCTTTCGACGAGGTGTTCACCGCCGGCGGCCTTATGTCCAGCCTGCGCGTCACGCTCAGCGGTCTGGGCATCGACTTGGACTCGCAGAGCAACGTGCACCTGGATACCGAGGTCCGCGATCTCAAGTCGCCGCGTGCCTTCTGTTCGCCTGTGCACGTCCCCGGCGAGATCTATCTCGTGGTGCTGCCGCAGGGAGGGCCGGACGACTACGTTGCACTGCTGCACGAGGCGGGGCACACCGAGCACTTCGCCCACGTACGCCCGGACCTCGCCTTCGAATACCGCCATCTCGGCGACAACGCCGTCACCGAGGCTTTCGCCTTCACCCTCGACCATCTGGTGCTCAACCGGAGCTGGCTGGAGCGCATCCTCGACTTCACCGACGCGGACGAGTTCCTGCGCTTCGCCACCGTCAACGACCTCTACTTCGTGCGGCGCTACGCGGCGAAGCTGGCCTACGAGACCGTTCTCCACGCGGAGACAGGGCCGCTTGACGGCATGGCCGCCGAGTACAGCCGCAGGCTCAGCGAGGCGACGCTGGTCGAGGTGCCGCCGGGCAACTACCTGACGGATGTCGATGACGGGTTCTACTGCGCGAGCTACCTTCGTGCCTGGATGCTCGAGGGCGCGCTGCGTATGATCCTGCAGGACCGCTACGGCATGAGGTGGTTCCGCGACCCCGCGGCTGGTGTCTGGATCAAGGAACTGTGGTCGCACGGACAGCACTTCACCGCCGAACAGCTGCTGCTCAAGCACGGTGGGGGACGCCTGAGCACCGACCCCCTGCGGCACCACTTCGAACGCGCCCTCGGCCGCTGATCAGGGCGCGCCGGTCTCCGCCGGCGCGCGGGCCGTTCCTAGCGTGCCGCGAGCACGCTCACGAGCACGCGGCGCCGGCGCGGCCCGTCGAACTCCGCGAAGTACACGCCCTGCCAGATGCCGAGCTGCAGGCGTCCGTCCTGCAGCGGGATCGTCACGCTGCTGCCCATCAGGCTCGCCTTCACGTGGGCGTCGGCGTTGCCCTCGAGGTGGGTGAACGGCAGGGTGGCGGGTATCAGGCGATCGAGCGCCATCTCGATGTCGGCGCGCACTGACGGATCGGCGTTTTCGTTGATGGTGACGCCGGCCGTGGTATGCGGCACGTAGACGACCACTGCGCCGTCGTTGAGGCCCGCGGCACCGACCTCCGCGGCGACCTCCGCAGTGATGTCGACGAACGCGACGCGTCGCTCGGTGCGCACCTCGAAGCTCGTCACGAGGACCTCCTAGAAAATGCCGAAGCGTCGCCGCTTGCGCGGCGTCTCGCGGCGATGGGGGATGGTGTGCCGCTGCTTGAGGGCGCTGACCACGTCCGCGGTGGACCGCACCGGGTCGGGAAGCTCCGTGTAGCACACCATGAGGTATTCCGCCTCGTGCGCGTCGCTGCCGCCGGTGCGGGCCACGCCCAGCTGGGCGGCGATGTCCTCCGCAGCGTTCACGTAACGCTCCGCCAGCCAGCTGCCGTTGTAGACCTCCACACCGTCGACCACCTCTGCGACCATGCGCTCCAAGCCGGGGTAGAACGAGGAACCGCTGCGCCCGCCGCCCGCTCCCGGGTGCACCCACACCAGTGCCGCATGCTCGGGTAGCTGGCCCGGCCGCGGAGCATCCTGCACGTCCCCGAACGTGCCCAGGTAGTCGAGGTCGGGGGAGAACACCACGAAGTCGCCGAAGAGCGTGCTTATCTCCACGCCGTTGATGAGCAGGACGCCTTCGGCGGCCAGGGCCGCGGCAAGCTTGCGGTTGTCGCCGATGTCGCCATGGTTGGTCAAAGCCACGGCCTCGACGCCATGCTCGACGCACCAGGCGATGTAGTCGCGGTAGGTGATGTGCGAGCAGTCCGAGGCCGGATACGTGTGCGTGTGGAGGTCGACGTTCATCTTCGTCGATTATAGACTGCAGGGCACCATGCAGGGCACACTTGACACCTTCAGCATCGTCGAGATCCTGCAGATGCTGGGGAAGGCACGCCACTCCGGCACGCTGCACATCGAGTGCGCGAATCGCCAGATCGACGTGCACTTCCTCGCCGGATGCATCGCCGAGAACCGTGACTCGACGCGCGTGTTCACGGACACCGTGCTGGGAAGCCAACTCCTCAGGCGTGCCCTCATCAACGAAGCCCAGTTGAACGAAGCGCTGGCGGAACAGGAACGGCAGCCGCGGCCGTTGGGCACGCTGCTCGTGGACAAGGGCTACCTGCACGAGCGCGATCTGCGTGAGGTGCTCTCGCGGCAGATCGCGAACACGCTGGTGGCGGCCAAGGTCGAGACCGACGGCACCTTTGTCTTCGCCGCCGATCCCGAGCCCAAGCCGGTCGACTTCGTCACCATCGACACGCACTCTGTGCTGCTCGACATCTCGTCACTTGGCGGCGACTACTGTCTCGCCATCGAGATGCTGGGGCAGGCCAACACCGTGGCCGTGCGCAACCGCGACTACGAGAGCCTGCCGCGTCACTCCATGACGATGGGCCGCGACGAGTTCTTCGTGCTGTCCCAGATCGACGACGTGCGCACGGTCAGCGATATGGTCCGCTCCACGGCGCTGGAGGAGATCACCGTGGTGAGCATCCTCGGTAAGCTGTGCGAGGCCGGAGTGCTTCTGGTGAAGGCCGAGAAGCAGACTCGCGCCGAGGCCGATACGGAGCTCAAGGCCCACCGCGACAGCGTCTGGGCCGAGGTGAGCCAGCTGCTCGACGACATCTCGGACGATGCGCACGACGGGGATGCCGGCAGGGCGCCGGACTCCGGGGCCGCAGGTGCATCGGCCGCCGATGGCGCGACCCTGGAGGCGACCATCAGTAGCGTGTCGCAGGCCAGCGAGCCGGAGCCGCCGCTGGCCGAGGAAGTCGACATCGACTGGGACAAGCTCTCCCCGGGCTGAGATCGCGCGGCGGCGTGGGCGCCCTGTGCGCCGTTCAGTGCCCGGGCATCGCTGGCAGGTTCGCCAGCCGCTCCTTCACGGTCCTCGTGGCCGCCTCGATGGCCTCAAGGCTGGTGTCCACCTCGGTCTGAGTGTGCGCCGTGCTCGAGAACCAGCGCTCCAGGTAGAAGTTGTGGAAGTAGACGCCGCGCGCTTGGCATTCCATCTGGAGATGGTGGTAGAAGAGCATGTCGCTGTGCCTGGCCTGACGGTACCGTGTCACCGGCTTCTCCTGGCCGAAGAACACCTGCCACATCGGGCCGACCTGCTGCACCTGGGCCGGCACGCCCTGCTCCTGGAAGACCTTGCGCATGCCGTGCACCATGGCGTCGGCGATCTTGTTGAGGTGTCCGTAGACGCGCTCCGTGTCGTTGATGAGGATGTCCAGAGTCGCGTTGATGCCGGCCAGCACCATTGGGTTCGAGTTGTAGGTGCTTCCATGGAAGACCTCGTTGCGTGTCTCCACGTCCATGATCTCCTTGCGGCCGCCGAAGGCCGCCGCCGCCGGCGTACCGGCGCCGAGCGCCATGCCCCAGCAGGTGATGTCGGGCATGACGTCGTAGAGCTGCTGGGCGCCGCCCAAGGCGACGCGGAAGCCCGTGATGACCTCGTCGAAGATCAGCAGGATGCCGTTCTCGTCGCAGATGCCGCGCAGGCCGTCCAGCCAGCCGTCTTCCGGCGGGATGATGCCGGCGTTGGCCATGATTGGCTCACAGATGATCGCGGCCAGCTCGCCGCGCTGCTCGCGCACGATGTGTTCCAGGCCGTCGAGGTCGTTGTAGGTGCCGGTGACGACGCACTCCTCCATCACCCGCGGGATGCCGCTCCCGCAGCGCACCGTGTACGGGCGCCGTTCGGGGCCGGCCACGTCGAGCGGAGGGTGGTAGGAGAGTGCATGGCAGTCCAAGAAGCCGTGGTAGCCACCCTCCCACTTGAGGATCTTGTCCTTGCCGGTGTAGGCGCGGGCGAGTCGCATGGCCGCCTGGGTGGCCTCGGCGCCGGAGTTGGCGAAGCGCACCAGGTCGACGCTGGGCACGGCTTGCACGATCTTGCGCCCCACCTCGTAGTCGAGTTCATGCGGGAAGGTGTACATCATCCCGCCTTCGGTGATCTGCTTCACGATGGCGTCGACCACGGGCTTGGGGCGATGCCCGAAGATCATCGGGCCGTAGCCGAGGCACCAGTCGATGTACCTGTTGCCGTCGGCGTCGAAGAACGCGGCGCCCTCGCCGTGGGTCATCACGATCGGCCTTGTGCTGGAGAGACGCGCGTAGCTGGACTCGCCGCCGGCGACGACCTGCTGGCGCTTCTCGAAGATCTCCTGCGTCCTGCTCAGGTGGCTCTCGTCGATGACGAAGTCAGACATGATCGGCTCCCGGGGTCTCTTCGGCGCGTCGGGCGGGCGACGGCTCGCGAACTGGCTGGCGACTAGTCTATCGCGCCACCGGCGTCGGCGGGTCCGTACCAGAGAAACGGGGCGGGCGGCCTCTTGGCCGCCCGCCCCTTCGCGTGGTGCGCCGGCTGCCCTGCGGACGCCGGCTGATCCTCTGAGCGCCCTACGCGGTGACGTCGTGAATGAGCTCCTCGAACGCGTCCACATAGAGGTCGATGTCCTCGTCCGTGTGGCTGATGGACAGCGTCCACTCTTCCTCACGACCGGGGGCGATGACGATGCCGCGGTTGAAGTTGTAGAGCCAGGCCAGCGCCACGAGCTCGTGGTCCTGGTACTTGATGAACGACTCGTAGTCGGTGATCTTGCCGCTGGCGAAGTTGACGCAGCCCTTGGACGAGATGCCGACCGTGTAGCCGGGGAAGTCGTACTTCGTGCAGACCGCGTCGCAGCCCGCGATGATGCGGTCGTTCAGGTGATTGAGGTGCTTGTAGGCGTCGTCGGTCATGACCTGCTCCCAGCTGGCCCGGGCGGCTGCCATGCTGAGCGGGTTGCCGCTGTACGTACCGACCTGGAAGACGGTGCCGTCGTTGACCCTGGCCATGATCTCCGCGTTGCCGCCGATGGCGCCGCACGGTGTGCCGCCGGCCACGGCCTTGCCCACGGTGATCATGTCGGGGACTGTGCCCCAGCGCTCCACGGAGCCGCCGCGCGCGGTACAGATGCCGGTCTTGACCTCGTCGAAGATCAGCACGATGCCGTGCTTCTCGGTGATGGCGCGCACGGCCTCGAGGAAGCCGGCCTCGGGGAGCACCACGCCAAGGTTCATCATGGCGGGCTCCATGATGAGGGCGGCGGGGGTGTTGCCCTCGGCGACCATCCGCTCGATGCGCTTGGTCATGTTCTCGACGTCGTTGAACGGCACCGGGACGGTGAGGTCGATGGAGCACTGCGGGATGCCGGCGCCATACGAGATCGACCTGTAGTCGTCGCGGGGACCGATCTCGCCGAAGTCGGCGACGCCGATCGACACCATCACGTAGTCGTGATGGCCGTGGTAGGAGCCGAACATCTTGACGATGGGCTCCCGGCCGGTGAAGCCGCGGGCGACGCGGATGGCGTCCATGGTGGCCTCGGAGCCCGAGTTCACGAAGCGCCACTGCGGCAGCTTGAACGCCTCGGCGAGGTGCTCGGCCATGATGATGGCATCTTCGGTGGGGAGGCCGAACTGCGTGCCCAGAGGGGCGCGCTTCTGGATCGCCTCGACGATGGCCGGATGGGCGTGACCCTGGACCATGCACCCGTAGCCGTTGTGGAAGTCAGCGATCTCCTGGCCGTCGACCGACCAGATGTGCGCGCCCCTGCCGTGCGTGAAGTACACCGGGTATGGGTCGCGGGCGTGGTAGGTGGAGGCGACGCCCATCGGCATGTGCTTGATGGCGCGCTTGTAGAGCTCGTAAGACTTGGGCGTGCTTTCCTCGAGACGCTTCTCTTCGCCTGCGGCGAGTTCGGCGATGAGTTTGCGGTCGATCTTGTTCTCAGACATGTGCGATGCTCTCCTTCGGGTTCGTCCCGGCGGCCGCAGGGGGTGTGCGGGGGACTTCGGATAACGGTCGTGCCGCGGACGTCATGGCGTGGCGGTCGCGGCGCGGGAGTACCTCAACCTGGAATGGATGCCGGTAGGTTGGGCCTGCGTATCACCCCACAGTACGTGTCTCGTGTAGCTGAGACGGAGGAGCGGCCTGGCGCTCCCCGAAGAACCGTGCCGGCCGGCACGGCGGACTGCTTGAGCGAACCGAGACGGCTTGCGCGTGACAGTCTATAACGTCGACCAGAAGAAGTGTAGGGTTCGGCAACGATTCTGCCGTTTCGGCAACCGATTCGGAAGACTCGGGCTGGAAACGCGCCGGGAACGCCGTCCGTCCCTTCGGAAGAAGGTGGCCCGGGCGCGCCGCCGACCGTTGCGGCTGCAGCGCAAAGGAAAGGACGGCTCCCCTTCTGGGGAGCCGTCCTTTCGTCGTGCACCTGAGACCAGGTGGATCCGGCCCGAGGGCCGCAGGCGGTCCTATTTGACCTTCACCTTCACCTTGGTGCTGGAGCCGCCGAGCTGAGTCGCGCTGGCGTGGAAGACGGCCCTGTAGTAGAAGGCGCCCTTCTTCGTCATCTTGATCTTGACGGAGTAGGAGCCAGCTCCCTTGAGAGAAACCGTCTTGGCGGTCTTCCAAGAGCCGCCCGACTTCTTCACCTGCAGGGTGACCTTGCCGGTGGTCGAAGTGGTGACTGAGCCCTTGAACGTCACGCGCTTGTTCTTCTTCACCGACTTCGGTGAAGCCTTGATGGTGATCACTGAGGTCGCCGTCACGGCGAGGGCCTCGTCCTTCGCCTTCAGAATGACGGTCCTCGCATAGTCCCAGTTGTGGATGCCCCAGCTGCCCTCGGACTCCACGTACTGCTGGTTCGTGAAGGCCTTCTGGAAATTGAGCTGGCTCGTCTTCCACGTGCCGCCTGCGGTCTTCTTCGCGTTGAGTGCCGCATTGGCGTTGGCGATCTTGGCGGCGGCGTCGGTGCCGGTGAAGCCAAGGCGCACGGCGGCGGCCGACAGTGCGGTGGTCACCTGGGCGTCCCAAGCCTTCATCGCTGCCTGCCGGTCGTCCAGCGTGCTCTGCAGCCATGTGGCCTGCTCGTCGCCGGGACGGCTGTGGCAGGTGGTGCACGAAGAGGACGGCATCGGCTGGACGCCCGTCGCGGTCGTGGTGGTCTGCGAAACGGACTGATCAGGCGTGACTATGGCGAACACGTGGTTGCCTGCCGAACCGGCTGCGCCATTGTACTCATAGCCCGTGGGGACCATGTGGCACTGGACGCACTTGCCCTTGTGGACGCTCGGCGAGCCTTGCGGCACGTCGATGGCGCCGGTGCCGTTCATCATCTCCTTCATCGGATGATGGACTGCGCTGCCAGCCTTGGCGACGCCATTGGGGCCGAGCTCGGCGCTGTGACACTGCACGCAAAGATCCTTGCGCGGCATATTCAGCTGCGGGTTGCGGTCCTTGTTCCAGACCGAACTCTGCGTGCCTTTCGCATGCGGATCGTGGCAGGTCACACAGGTGAGGCCGTACTTGGCCTCCGCTGCCGTCGGCTTCGCGTCGTTGGGAGCCATACGGTAGTCCTCAGAGTGGCACTCGAGGCACTTCGCCTGGTTGATCACGGACGCGGGGATGTCCGCCTTGATGGTGTTGAGGGCGTTGGCGTGGGTGATCATTGCAGGGTTGCCCAAGCCGTTGGCCCACTCCTCGTACTGCACCGCTCCTTCGCCGTGCGCATTCTTGCTCTGGCCGCCAGCCCAGAACGCGTTGCGCTGCGGGGAGGCCGGCGTCGGGATGTGGAGCACCGCGTCTAGGGCGGTCGTGAACGGGTTGTAACCTACGGTGTACTCAGGAGCGTACGGGCTTGTGAGGCCTTCTCCGATGGGCGCCAACAGAGCGTAGGAAGTCTTGTTGGTCGAGTAGCGCGAGTGGCACTGGCCACAGAGCGCGGGGTTGGCGAGCTCCGTGCCCTTGACGCCGTGCGCGGTCGCCTTGTTGAAGTGACAGGTGGAACAGCCGACCACAGGCTCGGAGAAGGCGTCGCTGTCACCGGCGGTGTTCTGGTGCGGGTACGTGACGTCGTTCGGCGCCGTGCCGGTGCCTTGAGCCTTGCTCGGGGCGTAGTTGCCCGAGTGGCAGCCCGCGCACGCGGGTCCGAAGCTGATGGGCAGCGCGTTCGCCGTAAAGAAGGCCGGGTTGCCTAGCATCGCGTGTGCGGTCTTGTTCCACTTGGGGTACACGGCCGGGCCGATACCGCCGGTGTCGTGACACGTCTGGCACACGGTCGCGTTGTCGTAGGTGGCACGGTAGCCGTCAAAGGCCAGCGCCGGCGCCGCCACCATGAGCATGGCGGCCACGATGATCGCAACGAGAAGTACGCGCTTTGCCATGGTCACCTCCTTGTAGGTCGGGGAAGAAGAATGCTTGTCCGCTTTCACAGAATCACCTCCTTCCCGCTTTGCGGATCGATGGTCGAAGACGCCACGCGAAGCCCGGGCCACGTACGGCGGCATTCGTGCTGTTCGGGAGAGCCTGTCGGGGGTGCGGTCACGGCCATACGAGCCCCACGGACCCGTGCTGGCAAGACGGCCGCGTCGCAGTGACGTGTCATGCCGTGCGGCCGGACCGGATGTCGGTGATTCGCTGTCCCCATGACGCAGTCTCTCGACACAGATCGGCACACCCGTGGGGGTATACCGGTCTACCCGTGGAGGTATACAGGATTTCGAGCGTGTTAGCAAACGTTACGTGATGTTACGTACCCGCTCGCCGGACTGCGGATCCCATGGTCACTCCGCCACACTGCCCTCGTGTGGTGTGCGGAAGACCGTGGCGTTGTCGCAGCGGTGCGGAGCCGCTCGGGGCGCCGGGGTGGCGTGTGGACCGCGCGCTGACGGCCCCGGGGACTGGGCTAGTCGACTTGCTCGGCGCCGCCCGCGGGCGACGGGTCGTCGTCGGGCGCGGCGACCGCGGCGACCGCCGCGCACCAGCCTTCGAAGCGCAGGCGCGGCCGGACGAAGTCGATGGTCTCCCTGATGAGCGGGATCAGCGGGATGGCGATGAGCATGCCCGTGATGCCGTGGATCTCGCCTCCGGCGAGGACGGCGAAGATGACCACCAGGGGGTGCACGCGAAAACGACTGCCCATGATCACAGGCACGAGGATGTGCCCCTCGATCTCCTGGATGAGGATGAAGGTGATGATCACCCAGAGCGCCGCAAGGGGGGAGTCGAAGACCGCGACCACACTCGGAGGTACGGCGGCCAGCACGGGGCCCAGGTACGGGATGGCCTCCATCAGCGCGGCCCAGACGCCGAAGAACAGTGCGTAGCGGCCGCCTGACGGGAAGGCGCCGATGATGCTGAGGAGCCACATCGCCAGTCCGACGCTGGCGCCGAGGATGGCGGAGAGCAGTACCTGCGCCTTGATGTAGCCGACCACGGCACCCTTGGCACGCTGCACGTACTCTTCGCCGTCGCTTGCGCTGCGCGTGGGGAAGTGGCCGGCGACGAAGCGCCCGATGCGACGCCCGTCGAGCAGCATGTAGATGGAGATTACGACGACGATGATGAGCAGCGTCGTCGATCGGATCACGGAGACGCCCACGTCGACCATGTTGCCGGTGAGCTGAGGGATGCGCTTGGCGACGGCGGTGAGGGCGCCCTTCAGCTGGGCGCCGACGTCGAGGCCCAGGTGGGCGCGGTCGGCGAGACCCTGCAGCCGCTGCACCGTGTCGCCTGCGGGTTCGGTCATGTTCGGCAGGGCGGTTGCCAGGTTGTGCAGCTGCCGCACGGCCGGTGGCCAGACGATCGCCGTGACGAGCGCGAGCACGGCGACGAAAAGGAGATAGACGAGGAAGACGCCGACGAACCGTGGCACCCGGATGCGCTCGAGACTGTGCACCAGCGGGTTGAGCACCAGGGCGATGAGCCCGGCCAGCAGGAAGACGAAGACCACCTGGCCGATGGCCGTGAGGGTGAACCAGGCGAACAGCAGGAGCACCGGGAGCACCGCGAGTTGCACCCACCGGGGGATGAAGATCTTTCCAGGACTGCACTCAGGTCGCGTGGCCATGCGGCAGAATCACCTCGGAAGTGAGGTTCGGCGCGGTTCCCTCAAAGCCTGCCGGCCGCCTCGGATCTAGGACGGTGCGAGTCGCGATGGAGCGGGGCGTGTTTCGCGAGCGCTTCCCCCGGGCATCAAGTTGACAGCAAGTGACTCAACTTTTATGATGCTCTACAGAGAAACCCCTTCAAGGAGGAAGCTTCATGGGTAAAGTAATCGGCATCGACCTCGGCACGACCAACAGTGCCATGGCTGTCCTCGAGGGCGGCGAGCCGACCGTCATTCCGAACAGCGAGGGCGGCCGCACCACGCCGTCCGTGGTCGCATTCTCCAAGAGCGGCGAGCGCCTCGTGGGCAGCGTCGCTCGGCGCCAGGCCGTCACCAACCCCGAGAACACCGTGTTTTCCATCAAGCGCTTCATGGGCCGCAAGTACGGCGACGTAGCGGAAGAGATGACCATCGTCCCGTACCACGTGCAGGCTGGGCCGAACGGCGACGCCGTCGTCGAGATCAGCGGCAAGACGTATACGCCCCCGGAGATCTCGGCGATGATCCTGCAGAAGCTCAAGCGGGACGCCGAGGAGTACCTGGGCGACAAGGTCACCGAGGCTGTGGTCACGGTGCCGGCGTACTTCAACGACTCACAGCGCCAGGCCACCAAGGACGCCGGCAAGATCGCCGGCCTCGAGGTCAAGCGCATCATCAACGAGCCCACCGCTGCCGCGCTGGCCTACGGTCTGGACAAGGAGCACGACCAGACCATCCTCGTGTTCGACCTGGGCGGCGGCACCTTCGACGTCTCCATCCTCGACCTCGGGGACGGCGTGTTCGAGGTGCGCTCCACGAACGGCGACACGCACCTCGGCGGCGACAACTTCGACAAGGCCGTGGTGGACTGGATGGTGGCCGAGTTCCTCCAGAGCCAGGGCATCGACCTGAGCAAGGACAAGATGGCCCTCCAGCGCCTCTACGAGGCCGCCGAGAGGGCCAAGATCGAGCTGTCGACCACGCAGAGCAGCAACATCAACCTGCCCTTCATCTCGGCCGACGAGAACGGGCCCAAGCACCTCGACCTCACGCTCACGCGGGCCAAGTTCGACGAGCTCACCCACGACCTGCTCGAGCGCGTGGTCAAGCCTGTCCACAGCGCCATCAAGGACGCCGGCCTGAGCAAGGGCGACATCCACCACGTGATCCTCGTGGGCGGCATGACCCGCGTCCCTGCCGTGCAGGAGAAGGTCAAGAAGCTCATCGGCAAGGACCCGCACAAGGGCGTCAACCCCGACGAGGTCGTGGCCGTGGGCGCCGCCATCCAGGGCGGCGTGCTGGCCGGCGAGGTCAAGGACGTGCTGCTCCTCGACGTCACTCCGCTGAGTCTCGGTATCGAGACCAAGGGCAACGTGTTCACCAAGCTCATCGAGCGCAACACCACGATCCCGACCAAGAAGAGCGAGATCTTCAGCACCGCCGACGACAACCAGACCAGCGTCGAGATCCACGTGCTCCAGGGCGAGCGCGAGATGGCCCGGTACAACAAGACGCTGGGCAAGTTCCAGCTGGTCGGCATCCCGCCGGCGCTCCGCGGCATCCCGCAGGTCGAGGTCACGTTCGACATCGACGCCAACGGCATCGTGCACGTGAGCGCCAAGGACCTCGGCACCGGCAACGAGCAGAAGATCACCATCACGGCCAGCAGCGGCCTGAGTGAGCAGGACATCGAACGCATGATGAAGGACGCCGAGTCGCACGCCGACGAAGACAAGAAGGCGCGCGAGGCGGCCGACGTCAAGAACAACGCCGAGAACCTCGTCTACAGCACCGAGAAGTCGCTGCGAGACATGGGTGACAAGGTGGACGCGGCCACCAAGTCCGAGATCGAGGCCGCGGGCGCCGAGGTCAAGACGGCGCTCGAAGGCGAAGACATCGACGCCATCCAGGCCAAGACCGAAGCCCTCATGCAGGCCTCGCACAAGCTCGCCGAAGCCGTGTACCAGCAGGCTCAGCAGCAGCAGGCCGGTGGCGACGGGGCCGGGGCGCAGGATACCGGCGACGAGACCGTCGAAGACGGTGACTTCGAGGTCATCGACGACGAAGAGAGCAAGTAAGGCGCGACACGCGATATCGGCGGGCGGCCGCTGACGCCGCCCGCCGTCACCACGAACACCCGAGGAGGTGTCAACCATGGCGATCATCAGATGGGACCCGTTCCGCGAGATGACCCAGGTCCAGAACCAGTTCAACCGGCTCGTGGATCAGGTCTGGGGCGGGCGTCAGGAGAGCTGGCTCCCCGCGGTCGACGTCTTCGACACGAAAGACGCGGTCGTGCTCAAGGCGGAGCTGGCCGGCATGGACCCCGATGACATCGAGATCGAGGTCGAGGACAACGTCCTCACCATCAAGGGCGAGCGCAAGTTCGAGGAGAAGGTCGACGAGGAGCGTTACTACCGCGTGGAGCGTCGCTTTGGCAGCTTCCAGCGCAGCCTCGCCTTGCCGCAGGGCGTGAAGGCCGGCGAGATCCAGGCCGGCTACGAGGACGGCATCCTCACGGTCAGCGTACCGAAGGCCGAGGAGGAGAAGCCTCAGCGCATCGAGGTCAAGGCCCAGAAGACGGTAGAGGCCAAGAAGGCCGCAGACTGAGACGAGCGCGGGATCGGCCCGGTGCGGCGTTGCCGCCGCGCCGGGCCCGGCCCCGGCGTAGCCGGCTCAGGGGCCGCACACCACGAGGAGCAGAGACGACGACATGACGGACAGGAAGCACACGAAGGATGACGGCAAGCGGCGGGCGCCGGCGGCGAAGGCCGCGGGCAAGCAGGACGCGCCCGCAGCGGCAGCGGCGACCGTGCCGGCCTACGGCGAGGAGGTGGCCGCGTTGGCCGCCGAGCGCGACGAGTACCTCGACCACCTGCGCCGCCTGCAGGCGGAGTTCGACAACTACCGCAAGCGCCTGCAGCGCGACTCCGAGGAACTTCGTCTGCGCGCCGCCGAGGCCGTCGTCGAGTCCCTGCTGCCCGTCATCGACAACATGGGCCGCGCGCTCGATGCCGCCGCGCGCCACGAGGAGGGCCAGCTGATCGCCGGCCTCGAGCTCGTGGCCGGCCAACTGCGCGGGACTCTCGAGGGACATGGCCTGGACGAGGTAGAGGTCGACGCCGGCACCCTGTTCGACCCCAACGTCCACGAGGCCGTCCTCACGCAGCCGTCCGACGAGTACGACGAGGGCACGGTGCTCCAGGTCCTGGAGCGCGGCTATCTGCTGCACGGCAGGCTGCTGCGCCCGGCCAGGGTCATCGTCGCAAGCTGAGATGGGCGATTTCTACCAGACTCTCGGGGTTCCCAAGGGCGCCTCGCAGGACGAGATCAAGAAGGCGTTCCGCAAGCTCGCCCGCGAGAACCACCCCGACAAGAACCCCGGCGACAACGCCTCCGAGGAGAAGTTCAAGGAGGTCAGCGAGGCCTACGAGACGCTGTCGGACCCCGAGAAGCGCAAGCAGTACGACGAGCTGAGCCGGCTGGGCGCCTTTGGCGCCCGCCCCGGCGGGGGTTTCCGCCCCGGAGCGGGCCCCCAGGGCTTCGACCCCAGCATGTTCGGCCAGGGAGGCGCCCAGTTCGACGTGGGCGACCTCGGCGACATCCTGGGCGGCCTGTTCGGCGGCGCCGGCAGGGGCCGCCGCAGGGCCGCCGAGCGCGGCGCCGACCTGCAGGTCGGGGTCACGGTGTCGTTCGACGACTCGTTGCACGGCGTGACCGTGCGCGTCCCGGTCGACAAGCCCGATACCTGCGGTACTTGCCACGGCAGCGGCGCCAAGCCGGGCACCACACCCAAAGTGTGCCCCGAGTGCCAGGGCCGCGGCGCGATCTCCCGTAACCTCGGGGGCTTCGCGATGCCGCAGGCTTGCCCGCGCTGCCACGGCAACGGCACGATCATCGAACAGCCATGCGCGACCTGCGGCGGCAGCGGCGTGCAGAACAAGACCAAGCGCTACACCGTCAAAATCCCCCCGGGGGTCAAGGATGGCAGCAAGATACGCATCAAGGGCAAGGGCGAGGCCGGCCTGCGTGGCGGACCCTCGGGCGATCTGTACGTCCGCGTGCGCGTCGAGTCTGACGACCTCTTCGAGCGCCGCGGCGACGACATCGTGCTCGAGGTCCCGCTCACGATCGCCGAGGCGGCTTTGGGCACCAGCGTCAAGGTCCCCATGCCGGGCGGCGGGCGCGTGTCGCTCAAGGTCCCCGCCGGCAGCCAGGACGGGCGCACGCTGCGAGTCAAGGGCAAGGGCGCCCCCAAGCTCAAGGGCGGTCACGGCGATCTGCACGTGCGGCTGCGCGTCCAGGTGCCCGACAAGCTGACCAAGGAACAGCGGCAGCTGTTCGAGAAACTAGGCGCCACGCTCCCCGATCCGCGGGCGACGGCGCTCGGCTGAGGCAGAGGTACTGAGAGATGCCGACCGACGACGAGCGCGCTCTGTTCATGATCTCGGTGGCGGCCGAGCTCGCCGGCGTGCACCCGCAGACGTTGCGCATGTACGAGCGGCGCGGGCTGTTACGCCCGCAACGTACGGCCAAGAACACGCGCCGTTACTCGCCGCGGGACGTGGAGCGCTTGCAGCGCATCCAGCAGCTCACCGAACTCGGCCTCAACCTGGCCGGCGTGGAGCGGGTGCTGGCCATGGAGGCGCGGATGAGCTCCATGGCGGCCGAGCTGGAACGGCTGCACGCGCGCCTCGACGCGTCGGCCGAGCTCATGCGGCGCGAGATCGAGCGCGTGGAGCGCTCGCACCGCTTCGACCTCGTCCCCGCCGGCCGCACGCAGATGATCCCGCTGGGCCGGCGCCGGCGGCGGGCCTGACCCGAAGGGTGCCGCCCGCCCGCCCAGCACAGTGTCTTCGGTCAAAGAGGCAGACGTAAGGCAAGGTAGTCCATGGATGTGAACAAGTTCTCCGAACGCGCCCGCGAGGCCATCGAGACCGCGCAGGGCGTGGTCCGCCGAGGCTCCGGCAACGTGCTCGGCACCGAACACCTGCTCATCGGCGTGCTCAGCCTGCCTGGCGGAGTGGTCGAGCAGATCCTCAACGTGCTCGGCATCGACAAGGGCGCGCTGATGACGCGCGCCGACCAGATGGCCCAGAACCAGCCGGTCGGCACCAGCGGTCCGTCCGGCCCAGCGGAGATGCTCTACATGACCCCCCGCGCCAAGGCGGCCATCGACCTCGCCGTGCAGGAGGCGCAGAAGCTCGGCGACGAGTTCGTCGGTACCGAGCACCTGCTGCTGGGCATCTTCCTCGAGGGCGAGGGGCCGGGCAGCGCCATACTGCGAGATGTCGGGGTGACCGAGGAGCGCCTGCGCCGTGCCTTGGCGCAGGTGCGGTCCACCGGCACGGACTACGAGGCCGCGGTCGCCGGCGAGAGCATGCTGAAGAAGTACACCCGCGATCTCACCGCCCAGGCCAGGGACGGCAAGCTCGACCCGGTGATCGGGCGCGACGAAGAGATCAAGCGCGTCATCCAGGTCCTCAGCCGGCGCACCAAGAACAACCCGGTGCTCATCGGCGAGCCCGGGGTGGGGAAGACGGCCATCGCCGACGGCCTGGCTCAGAAGATCGTCAACGCAGACGTGCCGGAGCTCCTGCGCGGCCGGCGCGTGCTCGCTCTCGACCTCGGTGCCATGGTCGCCGGCGCCAAGTACCGCGGCGAGTTCGAGGAGCGGCTCAAGGGCGCGCTGGACGAGATCCAGCGCTCCAAGGACGTGGTGCTCTTCATCGACGAGCTGCACACCGTGGTGGGCGCCGGCGCCGCCGAGGGCGCCATCGACGCCAGCAACATGATGAAGCCGATGCTCGCCCGCGGCGAGCTGCAGTGCATCGGCGCCGCCACGCTTGACGACTACCGTGCCCACATCGAGAAGGACGCCGCCCTGGAACGCCGCTTCCAGCCCATCCTGATCGGGGAGCCCACGGTCGAGGAGACCGTGGCCATCCTCGAGGGGCTGCGCGACAAGTACGAGGCCCACCACAAGGTCAAGATCACGGACGCCGCGGTGCGTGAGGCGGCCCACCTGGCCGATCGCTACATCAGCGACCGCTTCCTGCCCGACAAGGCCATCGACCTGCTCGACGAGGCGGCGAGCAAGCTGCGCATCGAGGCCACTATGCTGCCGCCCGATCTGCGCGACATGGAGCTCAGGCTCCAAGAGCTGGCGCGTGAGGGCGCCGCGGCGGTGCAGAGCCAGGACTACGAGAGCGCGGCGCAGCTCAGGGAGCAGACCGACCGCATCCAGCAGACCTTCGTCACGGCGAAGGACGCCTGGCTGGCCGAAAAGGGCATCGCCGACGCTACCGTGGACGCCGACGACATCGCCGCCGTGGTCAGCAATTGGACCGGCATCCCGGTACAGCGCATGCTGCAGGAGGAAGCCGACAAGCTCCTCGCCATGGAGGAGCACCTCCACGGCCGCGTGGTCGGCCAGGAGCGCGCCGTCGAGGCTGTCAGCGAGGCCGTGCGCCGTGCCCGTGCCGGGCTGAGGGACCCCAAGCGCCCCATCGGCTCGTTCATCTTCCTGGGTCCCACGGGCGTGGGGAAGACGGAGCTGGCGCGCGCCCTCGCCGAGTTCCTCTTCGACGACGAGGCGGCCCTGATCCGGCTCGACATGAGCGAGTACATGGAGAAGCACACGGTGTCGCGGCTCGTGGGCGCGCCGCCGGGTTACGTAGGCTACGACGAGGGTGGCCAGCTCACCGAGGCCGTCCGCCGGCGCCCGTACAGCGTGATCCTGTTCGACGAGATCGAGAAGGCTCACCCGGACGTCTTCAATGCCCTGCTGCAGATCCTCGACGACGGCCGCCTCACCGATGGCAAGGGGCGCACCGTCGACTTCAAGAACACGGTCGTGATCATGACCAGCAACGTCGGCAGCGGCGTGATCAGCAAACACCGTCTGGGCTTTGCCTCCGAGAGTGACGTGCGCGGTCACGACGACCTCGAGCAACGGTTGCTCGGCGAGCTGCGCAAGGCGTTCCGGCCGGAGTTCCTCAACCGCGTCGACGAGATCATCGTCTTCGACCCGCTCACGAGGGAACAGCTGGCGGGGATCGTCGACCTGATGCTCGAGCATCTGCGCGACCTTGTGCAGGGTCAGGGCATTAGCCTCGAGGTGAGCCAGGCGGCGCGGGAGTACGTGGCGGAGCAGGGCTACGACGTCGAGTACGGCGCCCGGCCGCTCAAGCGCGCCATCCAGCGGCTGCTCGAGAACCCCCTGTCCAGCGAACTGCTGCGCGGCCGGTTCGAGGAGGGCGACACGATCCACGTCGGCCTCGAGGGGGGCTCCCTGGTGTTCACCAAGTAGCCCGGCTATAGTGAATCAAGGATGGGCAGAGGCCACACTCTACTGTTCGGTGGCGTCGCCGGCGCGGCGCTGGGCGTGGTTCTTGCGCCGCGTCTGGGCGAGCCGCGCCGCGTAGCGCTGCAGCGCCTGCGGCTTGCGGTGCGCCCGGGGCGCGACTTGTTGAGAGCCTTCGCCGGAACACCATGCGCCACCGCCGCCCGGACCTCTGCGAAAGCTGAGCCGGGACCGGCCGACCTGGAGTAGTCGCGCACCGTACGGGAGGACGCCGACATGGCCGACAACGACACAGTACGTGAGGGTCTGAGCTTTGACACCGGGTTCAAGGAGCTCGAGGTCGTCGCTTTCCTGGGCGAGTTCAAAATCATCGGCATGGCTCATTTCGGCGTCGGCCATCGCTCGAGTTCGCGGCGTTCTTCCGACTATCTGCGTCAGTTCAGCGATTCGCGGCTGACGCTCTCCAAGGTGCGTATCTACAGCAAGGCCACGCAGGAGCTGCTCGAGACGACGTCCTTCGTCATCGTGAACATGGATAAGGTCGACTTCATCTACGCCCGCGAAGAGGAAGGAAGCGACGCGTCCACCTGAGGCGTGGCACGGGCGCTTTCCGCGGCGCCCACTCGCACCGTCGTCGCCAGCCATGTACGAGGTCGACCTTCTCATCCCTACGGCACGCTTCGTTTTCAGCGTCCAGGGCGGCCGCGTGGAGGTATCGTCCGAGCACCGCTCGCCCGAGGCGTTCATCGAGTACCGCCGCCTCCGCGACCAACGTCCGCTGGTCGGCATGACCACGTTTCCGAACACGCTGCTGCTCAGCGGGCCGCGGAAGATTGTCGTCGATCCCGGCCTTCCCTTGCAGAACGAGCCGCTGGTTCGGGCTCTCGCGCTGCGCGGCCTGTCGGCTGCCGACATCGATCTGGTCGTGCTCACGCACGCGCACCTCGATCACGCCGGCGCCTGCGCCGACCTGCTCCGGCCGGTGGCCGTGCACGAGCGCGAGACGCGGGCGTCGTACTGGCCCCTGGTCGGCGGGCTCCTGGAACTGCTCGCGCTGGAGCGCCTGGAGGGCGAAGCAGGCGAGCTCGCCGACGGCGTGGAGTGGGCGCGCACCCCGGGGCACTGCGAGGGTCACATCAGCCTCAACGTGACCACGGCTACGGGCCCGGTCGTGCTGTGTGGAGACACCATCGGTCCCGGCCGCGAAGAGTTCGATGCCATGGAGCCATCGGGGCCGTCCGCCGCCGAACTGCTCGCGTCGTGGGAGCGCATCCGCACCTGGCGGCCCACACGGATCATCGCCGGACATCTGCCGCCTTTCGAGCCGTGAGGGTAGCGGAAGCCTCCCTCGCGGCCCGCCGGCCGCCCGCCGCGCTGTGCTACACTGAGCGTCCCTTGATCATCTACAGGAGACTCCCGCGTGCCCATCTACGAGTACCGGTGCGATGAGTGCGGGGCCTCGTTCGAGACCCTTCAGAAGATGAGCGACGATCCCCTCGAGACGTGCGCAGAGTGCGGCGGCACGCTGCGCAGGGTGATGCACCCGGTCGCCATCCATTTCAGGGGTTCGGGCTTCTACTCCACCGACTACGGCAAGGGCTCGGGGCGGCCCGCCGAATCCCGCGACGCGTCCTCCGACGGCGGCGAGTCCGGCGAGACGAGCGCCGCTTCGGACGGCACGTCGGGCACCGACGGCAAGACCGTCACGGGCGCGAAGCCCGCCGCACCAGCCAAGGACGGCGGCAAGTCCAAGGAAGAACAGAAGACGACTTGACGAGCCGGCGGCAGGGGGAAGGGGAGAGCGTGCAGCGACCGAGCGACGATTCCCTGCGCAGGGCGCGCACCAACCTGCGCAGCCTTGTCAGCGACGGGCCGTCCCAGTTGCCATCACTCAATCTCGTTGCCGACGGCATCCGCCTCGAACTCGAGAAGCACGGCCAGGTCGCGATCCTCTATGTCAGTCTGGACCGATACGGCCGCCTCGAACCGATCTTCGGCTGGCGCATCGTGGCCGACATCCTCGACGCCGTCGCCGCCAACCTGGACGGCATGGCCGGCAGTGCGCTGCGCCGGCTCGATGTGGTGAGCGACTTCACGCTCACCGACGACGCGTTCATCGTACTGCTCTCGCCGCCCCGCGCCGCCGAGACGATCGCCGACGACGACCTTGCCGCGGTCACGCGACGCGTGTACGAGCGTCTGCAGTCGCTGCTGCTCAACGACCTGGCTCCGGGTGTCTACGACCGTGTGCATCCGTCGGTGGGTTCGGCCATCATGAGTGCCGACGAGGGGCTCACGTTCGAGCAGAACCTGCAGAACGGCATCGCCCTCGCCATGCAGGCCGCCGAGCGGGAAGCCGCCGCCTACGGCGACGCACTGGAGAAGACGCTCGCCGACTGCGTGCGGCGTAACGAGCTGGAGCCGCTGTTCGAGCCCGTTGTCGATCAGCGGGCACAGGCCGTGGTGGGCTACCGCAGCGCCGTCCGCGGGCCGTTCTACTCCCCGGTGCGCCTGCCCGATGTGCTGCTCGACGTAGCGCGGCGATCCAGTCTCCTCGCCGCCTACGGCATCGCCGCACGAGAAACCACGGTGACCGCGGCCGCCGGCCTCAAGCCGGACGACCTATTGTTCCTAGGCTGCGCCTCCGGCGAACTGCCCAACGCGGCCGTGGTGGCCGTCAGCGAGTTCTACTCGCTCAACCAGGCGCTGGTGCCACAGCACGTGGTCTTCGAGATCGACGCCGACGAGCTGGGTGTGAACACGGCTTCCACGCTGCGCACGCTGGCTGACGTCCGCGAGATGGGGTTCCAGCTCTGCCTGTCGGGGCTCGGCGCCCAGTTCACCACGCTAGAGCTCATCGCCGAAGCCCGGCCCGACTTCCTCTGCTTGGACCCGGTGCTGGTCGCCAATGTCGGCGTTGAGCAGACGCCGATCGAGGTGGTGCAGCTCCTGGTGCGCTTCTGCGACCGCATCGGTGCAGAGCTCATCGCCACCGGGGTCCGCAGCGCGGATCAGCAGCAGCAGCTCCTGCGCAGCGGTGTCGAGTTGTTCTGCGGCGAGCTGTTCGCACGACCGGACACGCAGCTGCCGGCGGTGACGTTCGCGGTCTAGACGGAGCGGGAACGGACGAGGGTCACGCGCTGAGGCTGGCGGGGATCTCGCTCTCCACGGTCAACCCGGTGTGGATCGTCACGCGGTTGCGGCCGCGGCGCTTCGACTCGTACAGGGCGTCGTCGGCGCGATCTACCAGTTCGGTCTCGTCGGCGGCTCTCAGCGGGTAGCTGGCTACCCCTGCCGAGATCGTCGCGTACACGTCTTCGCCGCCGCGGACCTCGACGGCAATGGTCTCGATGGCGCGGCGCAGGCGCTCGGCGAGCTCGTACCCGTGGGTCTCGTCGCCGCGGATGAGCACGGCGAACTCCTCGCCGCCGTAGCGCGCCGCCATGTCGGCGTCGCGCACCGCGGCGCGCAAGGTGGCGCCGACACGGCGCAGGAGGTCGTTTCCGGTCTCGTGGCCGTGCTTGTCGTTGAACTGCTTGAAGTGGTCGAGGTCCAGCATAATGAGCGTGAGCTCGCCGCCGTACCGGTCAACCTTGGTGACCTCGTTGTGCAGGTAGTCGACGAAGGTGCCGTAGTTGTACAGGCCCGTCAGCCTGTCGCTCAGCGAGGAAGCCGCGAGCAGCGTCTGCATCTCGTGGTTCTTGCGTTGCACGCGCCCCAGCAGGAGGCCGGCGGCGAAGAAGAGGACCATGCCGAGCAGGGCCTGCTGGACCATGGCCTGCGAGGCGGTCTCGCGAAAGCTGTAGTACAGCACGAAGAAGTTACCCAGCCACAGGGTGACGACGAGGCTGCCGAGCTCGAAGAAGAACACCGCGGCCAGGAACAGAGGGAAGATGAACAGCGGCCACAGATACGCCGCGCCGAGCACGAAGACCAGGGTGGATACGCCGAGGAGGGCGGAGATGAGGGCGCCGCCGCGGCGCAGGCTGAGGCGGCGGCCTCCGAACTCGTGCGGGACGTGCATCGCTGAGGGCACGCGTCTCCTTCTCGGCCTTGCTTGCGCTCTCCTACGACGGGCACCGCCGATCTCCTGCCGCGCGCGGCGGCGGGCTGTGTCGCCTGTATAGACTACAAGATTCACAGAAGCGTGACGAGGGGTCACGAGTCGCTCGTCCGGCGCACGCCCTCCGGCCCGTCAGCTAGAATGGAGAGGTGACCGTGCAGATCCTTCTCACCAACGACGACGGCATCGAGGCCCCCGGCATCGCCGTGCTGCGGCGCGCCCTCGAGGGGCTGGGTGACGTCACGACGATCGCTCCAGACCGCAACACCAGCGCGGTAGCCCGGGGCATCACCATCGACCGCCCTCTGCATCTCGTTCCGGCGGGCTTCGGTGACGGATTTGAAGGGCTTGCCTGCGACGGCACGCCCTCCGACTGCGTGCGCGTCGGGCTTCTCGGGGTCCGCTGCCCCATTCCCGACCTGGTCGTGTCGGGCGTCAACCTGGGCGCCAACATGGGCGCCGACGTCACGTACTCCGGCACCGTCGGCGCCGCCTTCGAGGCGGCACTGCGCGGCCGCCCGGCGCTGGCGTTCTCGGTCGAGAGCCGGACGCCGGAATGGCTGCCGGAGTCAGAGCCGGTCCTGCGCGCCATGGTCGAGCACGTCATCGCCCGCGGCCTGCCGCGTCACAGCATCCTCAACGTCAACCTCCCCGACCGGCCGTTGGCCGAGCTTCACGGCATCCGGCCCGCCCGTCTGGGTGGCGCCAGCTGTCACGACCGCGTGTTCCTCAGCAGCGAGGACGCCGGGCCGGCTTCGCCCGCCGGCCCTGAGGCGCCGGGCGCTTCCATCGCGTACTTCGTCCCCTGCGACCACCCCAGCGCCGGCGAGTGGGCCGACACCGACTTCGACGTCGTCGCCCGGGGCTGCGTCGCGGTCACACCTCTGCGCTATGACCTGCTGGATCCGGAGCTGCTCGCCGAGCTTGCTTCGTGGGAGCTCGACCTGGAGCGTCATCGTGTCTGAGGCCTCCTCCTCAGGCTTTGACCCCGTCGTCTTCGACCTCGACGGCACGGTCGTCGACACGGTGGAGCTCATCGTGGAGTCGTTTCGCTTCGCCACGCGCACCGTGTTGGGCGAGGTGCTGCCCGACGGGGTCATCATCGCCGGTGTCGGGCAGCCGCTCATGTTTCAGATGGAGCGGCTGTCGGAGGAGCACGCCCAGGAGCTGTGCGACGTGTACCGCGAGTACAATCACCGCCGCTTCGACGAGCTGATCCGTGGGTACGATGGTGTGGCCGAGTTGCTCGAGGGGCTCAAGGCCGCGAATCGTCGCCTGGGCATCGTGACCAGCAACAGCCGCCACACGACACAGATGGCCTTTCGCGCCGTGGGATTGGCGGAGCATTTCGACGTCGTGGTCACGGCGAGCGACACCACCGAGCACAAGCCGTCGCCGGTGCCGCTGCTTCTGTGTCTGGACCGGCTGGGAGCGGGCGCGGGCGGATCCATCTATGTGGGCGACAGCCCCTACGACATACAGGCGGGTGCGGCGGCAGGCATGGCCACGGCGGCCGTGGCGTGGGGCGTGTTCGGTAAGGAAGCGCTGCTTGCCGCGGCGCCCGACTACTGGCTGGAAGAGCCGCGCGAACTGCTCGCGCTCTGCCTGCAGGGCGAGGGGCGCCGCGCGACCGACGGGGCGTGACGAGGGGAGGGCATGTGGACGCAGCGCCACAGGCCGCGGCGCGAGCCGTCGAGCTGCGCACGCAGCTGAACCACCACGCCTACCTCTACTACGTCCTCGACCGGACGGAGATCGACGACGCCGAGTACGACGCGCTCTACCGCGAGCTGCTGACGCTCGAGGAGGAGCGCCCCGAGCTGCGCACGCCGGACTCCCCGACGCAGCGCGTCGGCTCCGCGCCCCTGGACAAGTTCGAGCAGGTGCGCCATCTGGAGGCCATGCTCTCGCTGGCCAACGCGCGCAGCGAGGAGGAGCTGCTCGCCTGGGATCAGCGCGACCGTCGCTTCCTCGAGGGGAAGGGGCTCGACGACCTGCCGTTCCGGTACATCGTCGAGCCGAAGATCGACGGCCTTGCCATCTCGCTGACGTATCGCGACGGTATCTTCGTGAGCGGCGCCACGCGCGGCGACGGCGAGGTGGGGGAGGACGTCACCGCCAACCTGCGCACCATAGGCTCACTGCCGCTGCGCCTGCGCGGCGCGCGGCCGCCGGCGGTGGTGGAGGTGCGCGGTGAGGTCTACCTGCCGCTGGCCGCCTTCGCGCGCCTCAACGAGGCGCGCGTGGCCGCCGGTCAGAGCCCGTTCGTCAACCCGCGCAACGCGGCCGCCGGCTCCATCCGCCAGCTCGACCCCGCTGTCGCCGCCTCGCGGCCGCTCGACCTGTGGTGCTACGCCATCGGTCACAGCGAGGGTCTGGACCTCCCCGACCACCACAGCGCCCTGGACTGGTTGCGCGCCCAGGGCTTCCGCGTCAACCCCGGCGTCGCCCTCGTCGACAACATCGCCCAGGTGGCCGCGGCCTGCCGCGCCTGGGAGGACCGCCGCGCCGAGCTGGACTACGACATCGACGGCGCCGTGGTCAAGGTCGATTCCTACGCCCTGCAGGAGGCGCTGGGGAGCGTCGCCCACGACCCGCGCTGGGCGATCGCCTTCAAGTTCGCTCCCACGACGGCGACCACACGGCTGGAGGGTATCGAGGTCAATGTGGGTCGCACCGGCGTGCTCACGCCGTTCGCCGTGCTGGCGCCTGTCTTCGTTGGCGGGGTCACCGTGGAGCGCGCCACACTGCACAACGAGGACGACATCCGCCGCAAGGACCTCCGCCCGGGCGACGATGTCACGTTGCAGCGAGCCGGCGACGTGATCCCCCAGATCGTGGGGCCGCTTACCATCGGCAGCGTGGAGGAGGGCGGGCAGCGGGTGGAGCGCGCCGCGCGCCACGCCGTGCTGCCGGAATGGAGCATGCCCGTGCTCTGCCCGGCGTGCGGCGCGCACGTCGTGCGCGAGACCGCCGAGGTCGCGGTGCGCTGCCCCAACAAGTCGTGTCCGGCACAGCTCGTGGAGAGCATCAAGCACTTCGTCAGCAAAGGCGCGATGGACATCGAGGGGATCGGCGAGGAGACCGTGGAACTGTTGCATGGCGAGGGGCTCATCGACGACGTGGCAGACCTCTATGCGCTGCGCCATGAGCACTTCGTCCGCATCGAGGGCGGCGAGGTGGTCGCTCTGCCCGGCTTCGGCGGCAAGAAGGGCAGGAACGAGGCCGGGGAGGTAGTGCTGGTAGAGACCCGGCGTGCCGACAAGGTGCTCAACGCCATCGTGGAGTCCCGACAGCGTCCCTTTGCACGTGTGCTGTTCGCTCTGGGCATCCGCCACGTCGGCGCCGTCACCGCGCAGGCACTGGTCGAGCGCTTCGCCAGCATGGACGCCCTCATGGCGGCTTCTGTGGACGACCTCTCCGCGGTCTCCGGGGTCGGCGCCGTGGTCGCCGAGGCCGTGCGGCAGTACCTGGAAGAGGCCCGAAACCGGGCGACGATCGAGAGGCTGCACGCCGCCGGTGTCCCGCTTATCGAAGCGAGCCCTGCGCGCGCGTACGGTGTCCTGAGCGGAAAGACCCTCGTGCTCACCGGCAAGCTGCCGACGCTCACACGCGGTGCGGCCCAGGCGCGCATCGAGGCGGCCGGGGGGCGAGTGACCGCGTCGGTGAGCAAGGCCACGGACTACGTTGTCGTCGGCCAGGATGCGGGTTCCAAACTCAAGAAAGCGCTGCAGCTCGGCGTCGAGACGCTGGACGAAGGCGCCCTCCTCGACCTGCTTGGCGAGTCCGAGACGCCTGCGCAGGGCGGGGAGGGCCGGCTCCCGCTGGTCTGACCGCCGCCGAGACGGCAAAACGGCCTCGAACATAATCAAAGCGACTTGGGATCGGCAGGCCGATATGACTGCTTGCTTAATCTCGGTTAATATTTGGTTAACACTTCCTTCGCACGACGCCCCTAGTGTCCGTCTTGCGAAGCTTCCCATCTCCGAGAAGCCCGCTGCCAGCGACAAGCGCTGGTACCTCCTATCTCTTTTGGTTCGCCCCGGCCCCGGGCGAACCACGGCCTGAGGGCCGGCGGGCGGCCGCCCCCCACGCGGCCCGGCTCGCCGTACCTTCAGGGTTCACGCATCTCTCGGCTGCGCCATCTGCCAACTTTGCCCAAGTATCGCCCGATGACAGCGGTTTGCCCTGCGTGTAGGCTCAACGCAGCGCTAGTCTGGGCGGCGACTGGCCCTGCAGGGCCACCACGCCGCCCGGTGTCTCACCGGCAACGACAAGGGGGCATTCCGTGGAGAATCCCATCCCGACCCGCATGGGCGACGGGTCGCTGGTGCGTATGACGCCCGCGGAGATCGAGGCCGACATCCGAGCTGGTGTAGAAGCGGCCGCGAAGCGTGCCAAGGTCGCGCCGCTGAACGAAGACGAGATCGGCCATCTCATCGACATCTTCTGCTCCGCGTCGCGCTTCAGCGCCGTCGATATCGGTGACGAGGTGACTCTCAGCTTCGACGGCTGCGGCAGCCAGGACATGGGCACGCGCGTCAACGACCTGCACTACTACGAGCAGTACCTGTGTGCCGACTCGGTGGAGATGTACCACCACGACTACTCGTACAAGCCCGTCAAGACCGTCGTGGACTTCGAGCAGACGGTGATGCGGCAGGCCCAGTACATCATCACGGCCCCGTGCGGCTACGGGGCGATGCCCGACCTGGGCCGCTACACCGTGCCCGACGGACCCATCGCCAACTGGTGCGAGCTCCTGCCGCTGGGCAAGATCGATGAGGCCCGCGCGGCGCAGGAAGAAGCCGTGGGCGCCGCCGTCGAAGACATCTTCTTCGTCGCCGAGAGCATGGTCGAGGCCGGTATCGACTTCATCGATCTGGACACCGCCGGCGCTGCCGGCGACGCGGACTTCCTCGCCGCCCTCAAGGCGATCGAGAAGATCCGTGCGGCGTTCCCCGATCTGGGGATCCAGATCGGCATGGCGAGCGAGTTCGTCCTCGGCATGCACGGCGAGCTGGAGTACGAGGGCGTGCGTCTCGCCGGCCTCTGGCCGCTCGATCAGATGAAGCTGGCCACCAAGGCCGGCGTCACCATCTTCGGACCGGCCGTGAACGTCAACACCGGCAAGTCGGTCGCCTGGAACGTGGCGCGCACGCTCACCATCGTCAAGCCGTGCACCGATGCCGCCACGGTCCCTGTACATCTCAACGGCGGCATGGGCGTGGGCGGCGTGCCGATGCACATCCTGCCGCCGGGCGACGCCACCTCGCGGGCCTCGCGGGCGGCCGTCGACATCCTGCGCCTGGACGGCTTGTAGGTAGGCGCCGGCGACGTGTACGGCCAGGGCATCAGCCACGGCGTCGCCTCGGGGATGGGCGGGATCAGGACTGCCGGAGATCTGGTGGCCCGGATGCAGATCACCCGAGGGATGCGCCTCTCACAGGCCAAGAAGTACGTGGCCGACAAGCTGGGCGTGTCGGTGCTCGACCTTTCGGACGCGACCGCGATGCTGGACGTGCGCAAGGAGCGCGGTCTGGGATCGATCACCGAAGGCGGAGAAGTCATCGGCGTCAACGACGCCGTCGGTCTGGAGGCCAAGTTCCAGATCGCCGACCTGCTCGGCATCCCGATCAACTCGGTGGAACGGTTCAGGCGGATCACGGCCAAGAGGGGCGCCTGACGAGAGCGGTGCTCGTCGTGGCAGGACTGAGGTCGGGGGCGGCGCGCCGAGCCGGCGCGCCGCGCCCGACGACGTACGGAGAGCATGCGCCGGTCCGGCGCCTGTTCCTGCGCGCGGTTCCCGTGCCGCACGCGAGTGAGTAGACTGGGCGGCGCGCCACGCACTTCGCGAGCCGGTGTAGCTCAGTTGGCAGAGCAGCCGCCTTGTAAGCGGCAGGTCGGCGGTTCGACCCCGCCCGCCGGCTCCACCTTGGCGCCCCCATCGGCCCGGTAGCGCGCCCCATTGCCCTGCTGTACAGTTGCGCGCGGAGGTCTGTACAGCAGCGGTCGATTCGCTTCTCTCTCGTGGTCTTCCCAGGCCTTCTTGACCGCCACGGCGCAAGCGGTCGATCCGGACGAAGCACGGAGGTGATGCCATTGGAGCCCAAGATCCCCACTCGCATGGGTGACGGGCTGCTCGTCGAGATGACCCGCTCCGAGATCAAGGCCGATCTCGAAGAAGGCACCCAGATCGCGGCCAAGAAGGCCAAGGCCCCCGAGCTCACGCAGGACGAACTCGACCACCTGCTCGACATCTACGCATCGCCGGCGCGATTCACCGCCGTCGACATCGGTGACGAGGTCATCATGTCGAACGACGGCACCGGGACCAAGCATATCGGCAACCGCGTGCAGGACCTGCAGACCTTCGAGCAGGTCGTCGGCGTGGATATCGTCGAGCTGTGGCAGATCGACTACTCCTACAAGGCGATCAAGACCAACGTCGCCCACGAGGGCCAGTCGATGAAGATCGCCCAGACGTTGCTCACCAACCCGGTACAGTACGGCGCGATGCCCGACCTGGGCCGGTACTCGAAGCCGGACGGCCCCATCCCGAACTGGTCGGAGCTTCTGCCGCTGGGCAAGATCGACGAGGCGCGCCAGGCTCAAGAAGAGGCCGCCGAGATGCTCATCGATGACATCAACTACGTCGCCGACAATATGGTCGCTGCGGGCACCGACGGCATCGACTTCGACACCACCGGCGCGGCCGGCGACGCCGACTTCCTCGCCGGCCTCTGGGCTTGTCGCATGTTGCGCGAGAAGTATCCGTGGCTGGGTATCGAGATCGGCATGGCCAGCGAGTTCGTGCTCGGCATGCATGGCCAGCTCCTGTTCGACGGCGAGCGCCTCGCCGGCATGTGGCCCAAGGACCAGGTGCGCATGGTCCAGGCGGCCGGCGCCAGCATCTATGGGCCGGCCGTGAACATCAACACCGGCAAGTCCACCGCGTGGAACATCGCCCGCGCGATCACGTTCATCAAGCCCGCCATGGAAGTCGCCGAGATCCCCGTGCACGTCAATGTGGGCATGGGCGTCGGCGGCGTGCCGACGTGTGTCTATCCGCCGGCGGACGCCACGTCGCGCGCCTCCAAGGCCTTCGTCGAGATCCTCAAGATCGACGGCTACTAGGTGGGCACAGGGGACCCGCTCGGTATGGAGTCGGCCCACACGCAAGCGTCCGGCATGGGCGGAATGCGGGCAGCCGGAGATCTGGTAGCCCGCATGCAGATGACCAGACGCATGCGCATCAAAGAAGCCAAACAGTACGTCGCCGACAAGCTCGGCTGTACGCCGCGCGACCTGAGCGACCCCATCGCCATGGAGCAGATCCGCATCGACAAGGGCTTCGGCCTGTTGCCGTGCACCTCGTCGGTCCAGCCCGATGCGGCCGGCATGATGGAGGCCAAGTTCAACATCAGCAAGGCGCTCGACATCCCGATCAACTGCGTCGAGCGCTTCAAGGAGCGGGCACGGCTCTAGCACGGCGCGCGCGACTCTAGCGGCCAGGTGCCGCGGCAGTGGGGCGGAGGTCCGCGCCAAGTGGCTGCGGGCAGGCACGCGGGAGAAGCTCGTGAGAAGGGCAGACGAAGGGGCGGGGCGCTCGCGAGCGCCCCGCCCCTTCGTCGTCGTGCTTTGACTCGTCGCCGTGCGCCTAGCAAGCCCGGCGAGCGGGAGTCGGTCAAGCGTAGCGTGGCGCGTGGACAAATGCGTGGATGAGCCTGCGATAGATGTGAGGTTCGCCAAAGTATCGGGCATTGCGGCCCCTCGACGGCGGCCATAGCATTGTCGAAGGAAATGGAGCGCGCGTGTCCGGCCGGGGTCGGGGCCGCCCGCCCAGGCTGGAGGCCACCCGTGGAACCAAGGATCACGACCCGGCTCGGTGACGGCTCGGCTGTGGAGCTTACGCCCAGCGAGATTCGCGCCGAGCTCGAGGACGGCACGCAGACCGCGTCCGCCAAGGGCAAGATGCCACCGCTCGCAGCGGACGAGCTGGAGCACTTGCACGACATCTTCTCCTCGCGCGCACGCTTCAGTGCCGTCGATATCGGCGACGAGGTGGTCCTCAGCTTCGACGGTACGGGATCGCCGCAGCAGGGCAGCCGCGTCGATGCGCTGCTGCAGTACGAGCAGTGTCTCGCCGCAGATACCTGTGAGCTGTACCACATCGACTACTCGTACAAGGCCGTCAAGACCGTGGTCGGCGGCGAGCAGCAGGCCATGAAGGAGGCGCAGGAGCGCGTCACCATCCCGGTGCACTACGGCGCCCAGCCGGACCTGGGGCGCTACTCGACGCCCGATGGGCCCTGCGGCAACTGGTCGGAGCTGCTGCCGCAGATGAAGATCGCCGAGGCGCGCGCCGCCCAGGAACAGGCCATGGACATGGCCGTTGAGGACATGGTCTACGTGGCTGAGGAGATGTGGGCCGCGGGCGCCGACGGCATCAACTTCGACACGGCCGGCGCCGGCGGCGATGCCGACCTCCTCGCCACGCTGCTGGCGGTCGAGCGCCTGCGCGCCCGACACCCGGACATGGGGATCATGGTCGGTATGGCGGCCGAGATGGTACTCGGCACCCACGGGCAGCTCGAGTACCGGGGCGTGAGGCTGGCAGGACTCAAGCCCGCCGGTCAGCTCGAACTTGTGCAGCAGGCCGGCGCCACGGTGTACGGGCCGGCCGTCAACGTCAACACCAGCAAGTCCGTGGCCTGGAACATCGCCCGCGCGCTGACCTTCATGAAGCCCTGCATGCCGGTCGCCGAGATCCCCGTGCACGCCAACGTAGGCATGGGCGTCGGCGGGGTGCCCATGAACGCGTTCGCGCCCGTCGACGCCATCTCGCGTTGCTCGCGCGCCTGCGTCGATATCCTGCGGTTGGATGGCTTGTAGGTGGGGTCGGGTGACATCTTCGGCATGCCGGTCGCCCATGCCGTCGCCTCGGGAATGAACGGATTGCGCGCCGCCGGAGATCTGGTGGCGCGCCTCGAGATGACACGGGGCATGAAGCTCGCCGAAGCCAAGAAGTACGTCGCCGACAAGCTCGGGACCAGCATTGCCGACCTCGCCGACCCGCTGGTGATGCACGAGGTCCGTGGAGAGCTGCGTCTGGGCCGCGTGTTCGAGACCGAGACCACGTATCCGAACGATCCCAGCCCTCAGGAAGCCAAGCTCAACATCGCCGCCCGGTTGGACCTGCCGCTGAACGGCCTGGCGCGTCTGCGGGAGGCGGCGTCGGGCTGACCCGGCGGGGGCGGCCGCGGCGGTCTCTGCCGCCGCCGACTGTCAACCTGTTGCTCGGCGGTTCCAGAACAGGGTCCGGCTCGGGTGCGTCGAAAGATAGCCACAGGGCCTGGTGCGCCGCCGCGTCCTCGCCTTCAGGCAAAGGGGACGCCCATCGAGATCATCGCGTATCTGAACTTCGCCGGCGCGCTGGTCGCCTTCTTCTTGGCTGCGCGCGTGATCACACTCGATCGGCGTGCACTGAGCGCGCAACGCGGCTCCTGGGCCCTGCTGGTCTGCGTCACCGTTCTGCTTGCGGCTCTGCTCGGCGTCCAGCTCTTCGTCTATCGGGACATGGTGCACACCGCCCTGCTGTGGGCTCAGGCGCTCCTGGAGTCGGCGCTCGTGATCGCTCTCATCGCGGGCTGCTTCTTCCTCTACGTGCGCGAGCACCGGCACATCGCCGATCTGGTCGACACCGCCGAGACGCACAGCCGCCGGTCCAAACGCCTCGAAGCGATCCTCGCGCTGGGCGACGAGCTGCGCACGGCGCGCACCGTCGACGCCGTCGCCGAGCTCGCGGCGAACGCCGTCGAGCGCACCCTCTCGTTCAAGGAGACGGCGTTGTACCTCTACGACGCCGAGCAGGGAGTGTTCCGCACGGCCGCATCCCTGGGGTCTCACCCCGAGTACGACGCCGTGGTGCGCGACCGGCGCATCCCTCTGGCCATTCTGCGCGGTGTGCTCAAGGAGGAATTCCGCCAGGGCAACTGCTACTTCATCGACCACTCTCGCTACACCTGGAGCGAGGAGGAGCTGTTCTACTTCCCCCCCATACCCATCCCCGACGGCGGCCCCGGCGCCTTCCACGCCGACGATGCGCTCTTCGTGCCGCTTTACGACCACGACGACGGACTCCTCGGCATGTTCGACGTCTACGAGCCGAGCGACGGCAGGGTGCCGAGCGAGGAGACGATGCAGCTGCTGGAGATCTTCGCCAATGTCACGGCCAGCGCCCTGGAGAACGCGCGCTACGTGACCGAGCTGGAGCTGCGCGCCATCACCGACGGGCTCACCGGCCTCTTCAACCACCGGCACTTCCAGGAGACCCTGGAGCGGGAGGTCGACCGCGCCGCGCGCTACGACCTCGAGTTTTCGCTACTCATGATGGACCTCGACCTGTTCAAGAACGTGAACGACCGCCTGGGGCACCCGCGCGGCGATGAGGCGCTGCAGGCGGTCGCCGACGTGCTGCGTACCAACGCGCGCGCCACCGACTTCGTTGCCCGCTACGGCGGCGAGGAGTTCGTGATGATCCTGCCGGGCACGCCGGTGAGGCAGGCGGCCTCGCTGGCCGAGCGCATCGCCCAGGGCGTGCGCGACATCGTGCTGGACGTGCGCGAGCCTCCGCGACTCTCGATCAGCATCGGCATGGCCGACTTCCCCGCCTGTGGCCGCGATCGGGAGAGCATCATCGCGGCCGCCGATGCGGCCCTGCTGTTCGCCAAGCGCTCGGGACGCGACATGGTGGCCGACTTCTCGCATGTCTCGTTGCTCGAGTTCGACCAGTCGGCGCTGGAGGGTCTGGCGTTCCGGCTCGAGAAGGCCGACATCGAAACGTTGGAGACACTGGCCGCCGCCATCGATATGCGCGACGCCTTCTCAAGCGAGCGCACGCACGGCGTCGCCGTCACGGCGCTGCAGGTGGCCGACAGCCTCGGGCTGGACGATCAGCAACGTACCGTGCTGCGCATGTCGTCGCTGGTCTACGACATCGGCAAGGTCGGCATCCCAGTCGAGGTGCTCAACCGTCGCGGCGAGCTGAGCGCGAAGGACAAGGACGCCATCCGCAGGCACCCGGAGGTGGGTAAGCGGCTGCTCGAGAGTACGATGCGGCTCAACGCGCTGCTGCCGGTCGTGTTGCATCACCACGAGCGCTGGGATGGCGGCGGGTACCCCGACGGCCTCGTGGGCGAGGAGATCCCCTTCGCCGCCCGGGTGATCGCCATCTGCGACTCCTGGCAGGCGATGATGAGCGACCGCCCATACAGGAGCGCGCTCAGCAGAGACGAGGCGGTGGCCGAACTGCGCGCCGGCGCCGGTTCGCAGTTCGACCCGGAGATCGTGGAGGCTTTCGTCGCTTCACTCGAGAAGACGGACGGGGCGGGCGGCTGACGCCGCCCGCCCCGTCCGTCTGCACATCTCACGCGCCTCGCGGCGCACCCTTTACTTGGGCCACGTGCTCGCGTGGATGTCCATCACCGTGTGCAGCAGCTCCACCGCCTCGTCATGCGGACGCTGGAAGGAGTTGCGCCCCATGATGGTGCCGAAGCCACCGCCGAGCGCCGTTTGGCGGTTCTGTTCGAGCACGTCCTCGGTGCTGGTCGCCGCGCCGCCGGAGAAGATGACGATGCGGCGGCCGTTGAAGGCGCTCTGGATGACATGCTTCACGCGGTCGACCAGGGTGTCGGTCTTGACGCCCGCCTTCTCCATCACCTTGCGCGCGGCATCGAGCTCGATGTGGGCCGAGGGCGGCTTGATCTTGATGATGTGGGCGCCGAGCTGGGCGGCGATCTGCGCCGCGTAGGCGCACACGTCCAGCGCAGTCTCGCCTTCCTTGCTGAGGCCGGAACCGCGCGGGTAGCTCCACACCACCACGACCAGGCCGGCGTCCTTGGCCTCCAGTGCGAGCTCGCGCAGCTCTTCGTACATCTCCTTGCGGTCGGCGGAGCCAGGGTAGATGGTGAAGCCGATGGCGCCACAGCCCAGGCGCAGCGCATCCTCGACCGAGGCGGTCACCGCCGGGATGGGGTCGGGGCCGCTGTAGAGCGAGTCGGAGTTGTTGGCCTTGAGGATGAGTGGGACCTGGCCGGCAAACTCGGCCGCGCCGGCCTCGATAAAGCCCAGCGGCGCGGCATACGCGTTGCAGCCGGCGTCGATGGCGAGCTGGAAATGGTAGCGCGGGTCGTACCCGGCCGGATTGGGGGCGAAGCTGCGTGCAGGGCCGTGCTCGAAGCCTTGGTCCACCGGCAGCATGACCATCTTGCCGGTACCTGCCAGGCGCCCGGAGTTCAGCATACGGTACAGGTTGGCGAGCGTGCCGGGGTTGTCCGAGGCGTACCAGGAGAGGATCTCGCGGACTCTGTCGCTCATACTGTGTCCCTTCGTCTTCGTTACGATCCACGCCCGGCCGCGCGCAGGCCGGCGTGGTGCTGGTATGCGGGCGGCGCCGCCGCCGCCGTACCCCTCGACTACACACCCAGACCCGTATGGAGTCAAGCTCGTGCGACTCGCCGGCCGGGCTGCGTTGCCCGGGATGGCGTGCGGGGCTGCGCGGAGCCGCGAGTCGCGATATCGTGAGCGTATGGATGCAGGCGTGGCGCTCGCATCGCTCGCGGTGACCTTCGTCGGGCACTCCACCGTGCTCCTCGAAGTAGACGGCGTGCGCGTACTCACCGATCCGCTCCTGCGCCTGCGCGTGGGCGTCCTCATCCGCCGCAGTCCGCTGCCGTCCGCTGCCGTCTATCGCGACCTCGACGCGGTGATCGTCTCTCACGCGCATCCGGACCATCTGGATGTGCCTTCGCTGCGGCTGATCGACAAGGACACTCCGGTCCTGGCGCCGCTGGCGACGAAGCGGCTCATCAAGAGGCTGGGATTTGCCGACGTCACCGAGATGGAGCCGGGGCAGAGTCGCGACATTGGCTCGGTGCGCATCGTCGCGACTCCCGCCCGGCACGGCATCACGCGCTACCCCATGAGCGAGCCCGGCAACACGCTGGGGTATCTGGTACAGGGCCGGCTGACGTCGTACTTCGCCGGCGACACCGGCCTGTTCGATGGCATGGCGCGGTGCGCCGGCGAGCTCGACCTGGCACTGCTGCCGGTGGGCGGCTGGGGCCCGCGCCTGCCCGAGGACCACCTCAATCCGCTCACGGCCGCCAAGGCGCTGCGCCTGCTGCAGCCTGCTGTCGCCGTGCCCATCCATTGGGGCACGATCTACCCCCCGTGGCTGCCGCCAGCGTTCAACGCCCGGTTCGGCCGCTGGCCACTGGCCTTCACGCGGTACGCCGCTCACCTGGCGCCGGGCGTCGACGTGCGCGTCCTCGAGCCAGGCGAGACCACGCGCATCGACGCCGTTGGGCGAGAGGAGGCGGTCAGGTGAGCGAGCTGCGCATCGCCCTGCTGCAGATCGCGGCGGCCGGCTACGATCGAGTGGCCAACCTGGAGACAGGCTTGGCCGCCTGTCGCCGAGCCGCCGAGCTCGGCGCCGACATCGCGCTGTTTCCGGAGATGTGGAGCATCGGCTATGCATTCGAGCGTGACGACCTCGAGCGCTGGCGGGCACAAGCCGTCCGGCGCGACGGCGAGTTCGTAGGCCGCTTCGCCCGCCTGGCCGAGGATCTCCGTCTGGCGATCGCTGTCACATACCTCGAGCGCGGGCCCAGCGGACCGCGGAACACGCTAACGCTGTTCGACAGCCGCGGCCGCGAGGCGCTGACGTACGCCAAGGTGCACACCTGCGCGTTCGACCGCCCGGAGGTGGCGCTTGCGACGGGCGACGCGTTCGCGGTCGCGGACCTCGACACCGCTGCGGGCCCCGTGCGCCTCGGCGCGATGATCTGCTTCGACCGTGAGTTCCCCGAGGCGGCGCGCATCCTGGCGCTGCAGGACGCCGAGCTCATCCTGGTGCCCAATGCCTGTGAGATGGAGATGAATCGGCTCGGACAGCTGCGCGCGCGAGCCTTCGAGAACATGTGCGCGGTGGCGCTGGCCAACTACCCGGCACCGCAGAGTAACGGGCACTCGGCCTTGTTCGACCCGATGGCGTTCACCTCTGACGGCGTAAGCCGCGACACGTGCGTGTTCGAGGCCGGGGAAGAGGCGGGTGTGTTCGTCGCCCCACTCGACCTTGGGGCGCTGCGGGAGTGGCGCCGTACCGAGGTCTGGGGCGGCGCCTTCCGGCGGCCGGATCTCTACGGCCGGCTGACCGACTCTCCTCGGTGACACACAGCGGGGTCCGGAAGCCCTCTGCCGGGCCGATCGACGGCCGTGGTCCGGGCTCTTCGACAGGCGACGCCGCATGCGGGCTGGCGAAAAGCTCGTCATCCGGGCATACTCTACGTTCCAGCACACAGGCCGCCGCTCTTCTCGGCGGCGGTCCAGAAAGGAACCCACGATGCCGAGCACCAAGAGCAAGCCACGAGGCGACAAGAAGAGAGGCCGTCCTTTTGACCCCTCCCGGCGTCGCTTCTGTCACTTCTGCAAAGAGAAGATCGACGAAGTGGATTACAAGGACGCGACCGGGCTGCGCCGCTTCATCAGCGACCGGGGCAAGATCAAGTCGCCGCGCGTCACCGGCACCTGCCGGCGTCATCAGCGCCAGCTGGCCACGGCCATCAAGCGCGCCCGCGAGATGGCGCTGCTGCCGTACGTGGCCGAGGGCAAAGGGCTCAGCGAAGGCGGCGGCCGGCGGCGGCCACGCTGACCACCGAAGGGCGCCGCCAGGCGCCCTTCGGTGGGTGAAGAACCTGACCACGGGGGCAGTCCGATGGCCGGCGGGGTGGAGCCTGACGAGCTGAGAGCGTACGCCGACGTGGTGCTGCGCTGCGGCGTGAACATCGAAGAGGGCGAGAAGCTCCTGATCTTCGGTCGCCTCGAGCACAGCGAGCTGGTCCACGCCCTCGCCGATCGCGCCTACGCCCACGGCGCGGCGGTGGCGCAGGCTTTCTACATCGATGACGACATCCAGCGGTCGCAGGCGGCAGGCGCGCCCACGGACGAAATGGCCGCTTACGTCTCACCCTGGTTCGAGCACCTCATCGACACCATGATCGACGAGCGTTGGGCGTGGATCTCCATCGCCGGGGAATCGCGCGACGACCCGTTCGCGGGCGCCCCCGCGGAGCGGGTGGGCGCCCTTCACGGAGCCCTCGGAGCCCAGTTTCAGCGCACCATCCCCGCCAAGCTCAGCTGGTGCATCTGCCCGTGCCCCAATCGGGGATGGGCTGAGCGCGTCTACGGCGAGCCGGACACGGCGCGGCTCTGGAAGGACCTGCGGTTCGTGCTGCGCCTGGACGAGCCGGACCCCGTCAAAGCCTGGTATGGGCGCAGGGACGAGCTGGCGTCGCGCGCCGCGCAGCTCAACGAGAGCGCGTTCAAGGCCCTTCACTTCCTGGGCGGTGGGACGGACCTGCGGATCCCGTTGCATGCCGACGGGAGCTGGCAGTCGGCGGAGTTCATCACCGCCACGGGACGGTCGTGTATCGCCAACCTGCCGACGGAGGAAGTCTTCGTCTCCCCCGACTGGAGAGGCGTGGAGGGCATGGTGGTGATGACGCAGCCGGTGAGCGTCAACGGAGTGCTCGTGGAGGATCTGGTGCTGAGGTTCGCGGCCGGCGAGGTCGTGGACGCGCGGGCGCGCGCCAACGTGGCGGCCGTCAAGGCGCAGATGGACCAGGACGCAGGCGCCCGGCGGCTGGGAGAAGTCGCGCTTGTCGATGCGTCCTCACGTGTGGGCCGGCTCGGGCGGGTCTTCAAGGACCTGCTCCTCGACGAGAACGCGGCCTGTCACATCGCCTGGGGTTTCGGCTTCGAGGAGACGATCGTCGGCGAACTGCCGGACGATGAGGCCGCGCGCTCTGCGCGCGGCCTCAACACCTCCCGGATCCACCAGGACGCGATGATCGGCGGGCCGGACGTCACGGTGTTCGGGGTCGACGCCGCCGGCGACGAGGCGCCGATCCTCGTCAAGGAGCGCTGGCAGTCCTAGGAGCGGGCCTTCCCGCTCAGGGGGGGACGACGGCCCGCTGCGGCACGGGGCGTCCCGGACGGCTCTCTTACTTGGCGTGCTTCTCGGCCTGCTTGAGCTCGTTGCCGATGATTACGAGAGCGACGGGGGAAGAGGATGCCGACGACGGCGCCCACGGCCACGCCCGTCCAGGCGCCGTGCTCGGTGGGCTTCTCGTGCTTGCTCACCTTCACCTTGCCGTCCGCGCCCTTGGTGATGACGGCGGCGTCGTGGGTGCCGATCACGCCGAGGGAGTGGAGCTCCTTCACGGCTTCGCAGTCCAGTCGCGCATCGGCTTCCGCGTCGTAGGTCGCGAGGAACAGGAGCATGGGTTCGTCGGCCATGGTTCTCTCCTGTGAGGTCGAATGCGTCTGCACCAGTGCGCGCAAGATGCGCCGCACAAACGGTCACCCGGTGGCCCGCGACTCTCCGTTCAGCCGGGAAGCCGGTCCCGCAGGTAGACGGCGGCCGCTTGCGGCCGCAGACAATGCCGGCTGGCGGCTGCCTGGCAGTAGCCGCCGACCGTGAGCAGCGCGACCAGGTCGCCCTCGGCGACCAGGGGGAACGGGTACTGCTCGGCGAAGAGGTCGGGCGCTTCGTTGATGTGCCCGGAGATCGTGACCGTGTCGCCGCGCGGCGCCAGCGGCCGCAGCAAGATGACCGGCACCGACCTCCAGGACCTCCTCGAGAGCGAGTAGCGCCTGGGCCAGGACATCCTCGAGCTCTGGCACATCGAGTAGAGCTACAAGGCGATCAAGACGATCCTGCCGTTCCAGCAGCAGGTCATGCAGAACGTGCAGCTGATGCTCACGGCGCCCATCCAGTACGGGGCGCAGCCCAGCCTGGCCTTCTACAGCAAGCCGGACGGTCCCGCGAAGAACTGGTTCGAGCTGCTGCCGCGCGGCGACATCGCCGGGGCGCGCGCGGCCATCGACAAAGCCATGGACTACGCCACCCAGGACTTCATCCATGTGGGCGAGGGCATGCTCGACGCCGGCGCCGACGGCATGGACTTCGACACGACCGGCGGAGCCGGCGAGTTCGTGATCGGCGTGCACGGCGAGCTCGAGTGGGAGGGCCGGCGGCTCGCCGGCCTCTGGCCGCGTGAACAGCTCGAGGTCTGCCAGGACGCCGGCGTCACCATCGTCGGGCTGGCGGTCAACATCCGCACCGGCAGGAGTTGCTTCCGGAACACGGCCTACGCGCTCACGCTGATCAAGCCCTGCATGGACGTGGCTCGCATCCCGGTGCACCCCAACGTCGGAGAGGGCGTGGTCGGCGTGCCGGTGAACGGCTATTCGCCCGAGGACGCGGCGTCGCAGGCGGCACGAGCCTGCGTGGCCATCCTGCGCTACGACGGGTTGTGGGTGGGCTCGGGTGACTCCCGGGGAATGGACGTCACCCACGCGCTCGCCGCGGGCATGGGCGGGATGCGGACTGCCGGAGACCTGGTGGCTCGCATGCAGATGTCCAAGGGGATGCGCCTCAAGGAAGCCAAGGAGCACGTGGCCGGCAAGCTCGGCTGCACGGTGCGCGACCTGAGCGACAGCTACGCCATGGAGCAGATCATGGGCGAGAAGGGCCTGGGAAGGATCCTGGACCACTCCAACCTGCATCCCGGGGAGCCGAACGCGATGACGGCCAAGTTCCGCCTCGCCGAGCTGCTCGGCATCAGCATCGACTCGGTGGAACGCTTCGAGGAGATGGCGGGCATCTGAGCACTCTCTGATTCGCGGGGTCTTGGCTAGCGTCCACGAACGTGGTGAACGCCGGGAAGAGGGCTGGAGCCGACGCTCGGAATCGAACCGAGGACCCCTTCATTACGAGTGAAGTGCTCTGCCAGCTGAGCTACGTCGGCACCGTGAGGCGTCTGCGATTCTAGGGCACG
>Ga0209585_10000050_pt1 | contig 42210 bp, 38 predicted proteins | sample NGEPerone_FD_185491 | JGI IMG/M metagenome (GOLD analysis project Ga0209585, IMG submission 185491) | Arctic peat soil microbial communities from the Barrow Environmental Observatory site, Barrow, Alaska, USA - NGEE Permafrost154B-one... | ecosystem: Environmental > Terrestrial > Soil >... | reverse complement strand
CTCGCGGCTCTGCGCAAAGACGGCAACGTCCTCAAGGTCGTCAACGACCGCAGAGTCCCGGCGCCGAAGGTGCCGCCCGGGGCCGAAGGCAAGCTCGCGCTCGGCGAGTCGAGCGCGAGGAGCGCTGCGCAGGCCCCCATGGAGTCGGAGGCACTGCAGCTTACGCACGCCCAGGATGCCTGGAGCGTCAAGGTCAATGGCCAGCCGGTCAAGGGCCAAGGCGTGCGCGTCGGCATGCTGGACACAGGCACCGACCGCACCCATCCCGACCTCGCTCCAGCGATCGAAGCGTACAGGGACTTCACCGGCGCGGGCCTGCAGGACAACTTCGGGCACGGCACCGCCACCTCCGGCTGCGTCGCCGCGCAGGGTCTCCCCGTCTACAACCCTGAGACCGCGACGACGATGCGCGTCTCCGGCATGGCGCCGAGGGCCAAAGTGCTCATGGCCAAGGTCATCGACGTCAGCGGCGGCTGGGACTCCCAGTTCATGCGCGGCATCCAATGGCTCGTGGACCAGAAGGTGGACATCATCTCCTGCAGCCTGAGCGCGCTGGTCATCCCGGCCGACGGCAACGACCCGTCCGCACTCGCGGTGCAGGCCGCCATCGATTCAGGGATCACCTTCGTCAACTCCGAGGGCAACGAGGGTCCCGGCCAGGGCACCTTGGGCTCCTCCCAGGATCGCAAGGACGTGCTCGCGGTCGGCGCCAGCACCGGCGCGCGCGAGTTCTCGCAGATCGGCTTCATGGTCGACGGCTCGGCGTACAAGGGCGACCAGGTGATCACCTGGTCGAGCCGCGGTCCCAACTCGGTGGGCGACTTCAAGCCCGACATCATGGGCTTCGGCGCCTACGGCTGGGCTCTCGCCCCCGCGGCCGGCGATGCCTACGGCGATTACGGCATCCAGGAGTTCGGCGGCACCAGCATGGCCGCTCCGGTCGTGGCCGGCGACTTGGCTCTGGCGGAGTCCGCCTGGAAGATGACTCATCCCGGAAAGGCGCTGCCCGCGCCCGCCTACTGGAAGAAGCTTCTGGCCAGCACCGCGACGGATCTGGGCTATCCGGCGCTCGACCAGAGCAGCGGCCTCGTCAACGCCAAGGCCGCCGTCCGGGCGGTCCTGAAGAGGGGCAAGTCCATGCTCGTCGGCGTCACGGCGGACAGCCACAACGCGTCGAGCTGGTCGCCGAAGCTCACCGGCGGCGCCCACTCCTCGACCAAGATCGTCGTCAAGAACACCGGCGGCCGCACCGAGAAGGTGAAGCTCACCCCTACGACCTACGTGGTAGACAAGAGCAAGACCATCACCAGGACGATCACGCTCACCGCCGACGGCGACTATAGCGACAGCGAGGACCTCACCGTTCCTTCGGGCACGGACTTCGTGCAGGTGCGATGCACCTGGCCGTCCGGCCCCGACGTCTCCATCCGCACCGCGGTGTACGACTCGGACGGCAACTTCCTGACCTACGCCCCGACGTATGGCGGCTACGGTCATCTCTCCTGCGACCAGATCTCGCTGCGCGGACCCCAAGACCAGCGGCCTGTGGTCAAGAAGGGCGAACCCTGGCAGGTCTCGATCTTCCCGCGCGCCAGCATGCCGCCCACGAGCCCGCAGCAGGTCAATCTGCGCGTCGAGTTCCTGCACAAGGCACGCTGGTCGCGCGTCAAGCTGGCGTCCCCGAGCATCAGTCTGAAGCCGGGTCACTCGGCCAGCATCCGGGCGACCGTCACGGCGCCCAAGTCCGCAGGCACCTTCTTCGGGGGCATCATCGCAAGCAACGGCTCCACGAAGACGACCATCCCCTTAGCCATCCGCGTGCCCGTCAAGATCAGCGGCGGTCAGGGATCGTTCAGCGGCCGTCTCACGGGGTCGACGGTCGAGTACTTTGGCGGCGAGTTCTACTTCTACGACTTCACAGTGCCGAAGGGTACGAAGTCCGTGGCTGCGCAGGTGACCTGGCCGGACGAGGGTAACCTGGTGAACGTGTATCTGGTCGATCCCAAGGGCCACACACGGGACGCCAAGGGCGGGGACCTGTGGGTCCCCGACTACGCCAATCTCGAGGTGCCGGATGCGGCCCTCACGCATACCGCCGAACAGGTCCTGTGGGATGCGCCCGTCGCGGGCAAGTGGCAGGTGCTCATCTGGGCGCCCGGGTTCTCCGGCAACGGGTTCTCGGAGCCCTTCTCCGGCACCATCACCCTCGACCGCGGCGTCGTCAGTCCCACCGCCTGGACGGCTACAGCCGCGCCGGGCGACACGGTCGACGGGGAGTTCACCGTCGCCAACGCCGGGCCGACCGACCTGGCGGCGTACGCGAGCAGCCAGGTCGCCTACAACGGCACCGCGCTGTTCGACGACTTCTGGTACAAGCCGTTCGACGGCACCCTCACCCCGGACGTGGATGGGTTCTACACGGTCGGCGAGTTCTGGCTGCCGCAGAATACGGCCATGGTCACCGCCTCGGCCGTGTGGACGTCCGAGACGAGTACGCTCGTCGACCTCGGCCTCTACGACCCCACAGGCACGGACACGGCCGAGAGTCTGGCGACCACCGACATGGGCAACGCGGTCGTCGTCCCGAATCCCATGTCCGGCCTCTGGACGCTGACCGTCGGCTACGGTAACCCCGACACGTCACCGCCGCCGGTCGGCTTCGAGATCCAGGTCGACTACGTGGCGCCGATGGAGATCGACGGGTTGACCACAGCGGCGACCTACGAAGAACCTCTGATAGTGGCCAAGGGCGGAAGTGGAACGATCGACGCGTCGATCACCGTGCCTCCGGATGCCCTGCCCGGCGACACGATCTCTGGTACGCTCGATTTCTACACGTCAGACGACCAGGTGCAGACCGCCGGGGGCGACCACCTGGGATCGGTCCCGGTGACCATCACGGTCGCAGGTCCGAGCAAGTAGGGCGCTTCCCGACCGGCGACACGGAGAGGGACGGCGCGCCGCAAGGCGCGCCGTCCCTCTTCTTTCGGGAGGGCGACGCAACCTGCTAGAATCGCGCCATGGACGTCCTCGTCACCGGTGGAGCCGGCTACATCGGCAGCGTCATCGCCGCGCGTCTGCTGGCGCGCGGGGATGACGTGTCAGTCTATGACGACCTGTCGCGCGGCCACGCCGCAGCGGTGCCACCCGGCGCCACCCTGGTCGAGGGCGACATACGCGACGCAGCCAGCCTGGCCCGCGCCCTGAAGGGGGGCGACTGCGAGGCGATCGTCCACATGGCTGCCCTGGCCGAGGTCGGCGAGTCGGTCGAACAGCCGCAGCGCTATCACGACGTCAACGTCGGTGGGACGGCGGCGGTGATCGAGGCGGCGCGGGCCGCAGGCGTCGACCGCCTCGTCTTCAGCTCGACGGCGGCGGTGTACGGGTCCCCGCGGCAGACGCCGATCGAAGAGGACGACGCGCTGGCGCCGTCGAACCCGTATGGCGAGACGAAGCTCGCCGGCGAGCGTCTGCTGGAGCGCGCGCGCTCCTCCGGCGAGCTCGCCTTCACCGCTCTCCGCTACTTCAACGCCTGCGGCGCCGACGGCGCCTGCGGCGAGGACCACGACCCCGAGTCGCACCTCATCCCGCTCGCCCTGCGCGCCGCCCGCGACAACACGCCGCTCCGGGTGTTCGGGACGGACTACCCGACCGCCGACGGCTCCTGCGTGCGCGACTACGTCCACGTAGCCGATCTCGCCGACGCCCACATCGCCGCGCTCAAGGCACTTCCTGAGGTGCAGGGCTCCTTCAACCTGGGCACGGGCACGGGCGATTCGGTACACCGCGTCCTGGACGTGGTCGAGGCCGTCACCGGCCTGCCGCTCCGCCGGGAGACAGCCGGACGTCGCGCCGGGGACCCGCCGGTGCTCGTGGCGAGCAACCGGCGGGCGGCGGCGCGCCTGGGCTGGCGCCCGCGCCGCAGCCTGCACGATGCGGTCGCCGACGCCTGGGCCTGGATGCAGTCGCATCCGCATGGTTACTCCGCGTGAGCGGGGCCAGTGCGCCGGCAGATGAGGCCGAGAAGATGGGAAGGCCAGACGAGACGAACGCCGAGCGCCGGCGACGGCCGAGCGGCCGGCGGCCTAGGCGACGGCGGCCGGTGCGAGCGACTGCAGCGTAACGGTGCCAAGCACACCCATGACCTGATCCTGAGCGCGTACCCATGTCCTGTGCACCTCGCACTCACGACTGCGGGGGCAGTCCTCGGGCCACAACACGCACTGGTTGAGCGCTATCGGCCCGTCGACCGCCTCGACTACGTCACGCAACGTGATCTCGGCGGCGGGGCGCGCCAGGGCGAAGCCGCCGTGCGCTCCACGTCTCGACACGGCGAGGCCGGCGTGCACCAGGCTCTGGAGGATCTTGGCGAGGAAGCTCTCGGGGATGTCCTGCGCCCGGCCGATCTCGTGTAGCGCCGCCACGTGACCCTCGGGAAAACGCGCAAGGTACGTCATCGCGCGGACCGCGTACTCCCCGCCCCGAGTGAGCTGAAGACCCATGGTGACCTGCTTTCGACGACAGACCGGACTGAAACGGTCCTTTTGAACTCTATCCCGGCGCCCGAGCGGCGTCAACTGCAGCCCTAGTAGACGGACCGTCGCGTGTTAAGCCCCGGTTAAGCTTGGTTGAGCGCCGTCGGGACCATCCTCCAAGAACGGCGTTTGCGGGCAAAACGCGCTCGCTCAGGCGCCACTCCACTGCTATCCTCGATCAGCGGATCTCCGCGTCCCCCGCACAGAAGGTCGAGCGTGAAGAAGCACTACGTTCTGATCGGCATCGGCGTCGCAGCATTGGTGGCCGCAACGGTGGTCGTCATCGGCGCCGGCACGGATGGCGACGGCGCGACCGCCGCAAGTGGCACGGCCGCCGTGACCCAGTCCGTCCCGCCGGGGCACCCTCCCGTGAACGGCAACGGCGAGGGCGAGGCCGACCCGCCCCCGACTGACCCCTCTGTCCAGCGGACCATCAAACAGCTCAAGGCCGCCGTCGAGGCAGACCCGCAGGACCCGGACCTGCTCCTCAAGCTCGGTGACGCCTGCTTCCTGGGGCAACGGTACCGGGAGGCAGGGCGCGCATTCCGCTCCGTGCTGCGGCTGGCGCCGGGCAACGCGGCGGCCACCGTGCGTCTGGCGATGGTGTGGCACGCCGACGGAGATTCCCCACGTGCCCTCGCCACCCTCAAGGACGTCCTGGCCACGACTCCGCAGGACCAGGAAGCCCACTACTGCCTGGCGATCGTCTACTTTTCGCAAGGGGACACCAAGCGTGCAGAGGCCGAGTGGATCACCGCCGCCAGACTCGACCCGGAGTCGGCGATCGGACGCCGCTCGAGGAGCTTCGTCGACCTATTCGAGGGCAGGCAGTCGACGCCGCCGAGCGCCGCCAGCGAGGAGTAGGCGCCCCACGCCCGGCCGGCGGCCGGGCACGCGCCGGGCGGACTACAGGCCGAGCGTGGCTCCGACCTCGGCCAGCGCCTTGCCGAGTGTGACCTCGAATCTCACCGTGTACTCGCCCGCCCGCTCCGCGTCCAGCACCACGAACCGGCCGAGGCCGCGACGCAGCCCACCTGGGCCGCCCTCCAGCGTCCAGTACGGGCACCAGGTCACCTTGATGAGGTACGAACCGGGATGGTCGACGGTAAGCGTCACCGCGCGGTGACCGAACGAGACCACGTGCCCCGTGCCGCCGTCTAGGCCGACCACGAGCGGCTCGGCGTCGCGAAGCCGGTACATGGTCCAGGCGCCGGCGTGGTCCACGAGCTCGAACTCCCTCGAGGTCGCGAGGATGCGCGCCTCGCGCCGGCTCCAGGCATCCAGAGGCGCATCAGCCAGGAACACGTACTCGACGCCCATGCGGCGCAGCCAGGCCGTGTAGGTCGCCGCGTCGTACGGCTCATAGAAGAAGCTGTTGTGGATGGCGTCGGCCTGGCGGTACCAGCCGCGAGTGATAGGGTAGCCGGCCTCCGGGAACAGATCCGCCTCCCAGTGCCGACGCAGCGCCACGACGTGGATGCGGTGATCCGTGTCGTGTCTCCGCGCGGCCAGGGCGAGCGCCGGGGCGAAGAAGCTCCTCTGAGCCTGCGGTCGCTCCGCTGCGTTCATGAAGTGGCTGACCGGCGAACTGAACTGGAGCAGAGCGAACAACACGATGGGGACCACGGCCAGATCGCCATGGGGGAAGGGCCGCTGAAGCCGGGTATGGCGCAGCAGGAAGAGCAGCGGCAAGCCGAACACCATGAAGAAGCGGCCGGTGTTGTTTCCCAGCGGGCTTCCCGGCATGACGAACGAGATCAGGCAGATGCCCGCGTAGGTGAGGAACAAGATGACGAACGGCCGGCGCGGGTGGACGGCGTTCACGCCGGCCAGGGCCACGCCGGTAAGGGCGAACCCCAGGTAGATCAGCAGCTGGCTGGTCTGGTTGAGGTAGGCGCCGGGCTCGGTGAACGCCCAGCCGAGGATCACGCGGATGACGACGAACGGGGCGGCGGCGGCGGCGAACGCCACGTAGCGCCGGCGTAGGCCGGGCCGTCCGAGCACGTCGGCGACCATGAACGTCGCGGCCACGACCAAGCCCATCGGGTTGACGAATATCCCGATGACGACGGGCAGCGCAGCCCACAGCGGGTGGCCGCGTGCGAGCGGCGCGAGCCCGCCGAAGGTGAGCGCCAGAGCGAGCACGAACGGATCCTGTCCGTGAGCCAGATACGCGACCATGACGCCGGCGAGAAGCCATGCCGGCCAAACGTCGTCAAGGCGCCACATGTCGCGCTGGTAGATGTAGAACAGCGCCGGAAGCGCACCGGCCGCCAGGACGACAATGAGCTTGGCGGGCACGAACTGGGCCAGCCAGTAGAACACGAAGCCGTAGGTGATGGCCCCGTAGCCACCGCCGTACCAGTAGTTGTCCCAGAACACCGACTGGCCGTCCCGGATGAGAAAGACCTTGTACAGGTGGGCGGGATCGTCCCAGCCGGGCAGCCCCCCCCAGTGCATGAGCAGGGCCGCCAGGGCCACGGCGCCGGTGCCCACAAGCCACAGGGCGACCACGCCGCGACGCGCCTTGAGCCGCATCTCCACGGCGGCAAGCGTCACAGGAGAAGCGCCGCCTGCGCCGGGTCGTCGGCACCGGGCATGCCGAATACCCAGAGAAGGAGATCGGCGGCAGCCAGGGCGGCGACCGGGGCCGGCACGAGCCACAGATCCGGGCCATGAGCCGGAGTCCGCAGCGCACGCGGCGCCGCCGGGGACGCGACCGACGGACTCACGCGCGAGGACCCGCCAGTCGCATGGCGTCGACGAAACGCGCCGCCAGGCCGGGGCAGCGCGGCAAGGACGGGAACAGCGTGGTTGCGAGACAACGATCAAGAGTGAAGCCCTCGGCCTGCCGGGCCTCGCCGGGATCGCCCATATGGTAGGCATACGACTCCAGCTCCAGCACCAGGTACTCAAGATCGAAGAGCTCGTAGAGGAAGTTCTCGCCCTCATCGTAGGGGTTCTCGCGCGCGGCCCGCGCGTGCACGTACCGGGGACGCTCGTACACGTCGAGGAGTTCCGCCTCGGCAGGCAGCACGCCGGCCAGCTCGTGGCTGCGGCCGCGACCGTCGGCGAGACGGCGGAGCAGCAGCAGTGCGCCGCCGCCCAGCGCGAGCGTGGGCAGACCGTCGCCGATGGCGGCGGCGAGGCAAGTTCGCAGCTCGCCGTTGGCGGCGAAGCCGGGCAGCTGTTCCTGGTCGACCTGCCCGGCCAGCAGCAGTCCGCTGATGTCCGGCGGCAGCTCGCGGTCGAGGGTGAGGTTGAACGGCGCCAGGCTCAGTCCCATGGCCCGCAGAAGGTCCACGTTCTCCAGGCCGATGGGCTCGAGAGGCGGCCCCCAGGCCACGGCAAGCGTGAGCCCGGTGGCAGCCGGCACCGGGGTGAGCAGCCTCCGCGGACGGCCGGGCAGGAAACCGCGGTGCGAAGCCGCAGCGTCGATCTCATCACGCTGCAGATACGTCGCCGCCTCGACGCACAGGCGCTGGGCGCCGCCTTCGACCGGCCGCGAGCCTATCTGGCGCACGGTGCCGGAGCTGACGGCGTAGTCGCGCGCGAACTGCTCGCTGAGCCTCTGCGGGATCCAGCCGACGATTGGCAGCCCCGCGTCGCGCCGCACGCTGGCGGCCAGGTCGGCCCCGATGCCGTGGTCTTCACCACCGACCAGGATCACCCCGGCGATCTCCACGCGCTTGGCCAGGGCGCGCACCCCATAGACAGCGGCGGCGGCCGTAGGCCCGCGGTCGCGAGCATCGACGACCAGCAGGAGAGGCGCATCGAGGCCGGCGGCAACGTCGACCGCTCGTGAGCCCTTGACGCCATGCCAGCGGTCGAGAATGGGCTCCACGCCGACCAGCAGGAGAAGCTCGCAGCCAGCTGCCCAGGAGTCGCAGAGCTCGGCCGCCGTGTCGTCGTCGTGTAGCGCGAGGTCCAGGACCCGGGGCGCTTTGACGGCGCTCGCGTAGAGCAGCTGCCACAGCGGAAGATCGAGGCCGATAGTGACGGGGCGCACGACGCGCTCATCGCCCAAGCACGCCGAAAGGGCGCCGGCGGCCAGGGCGACGGACGGACCGGACTCGAGCCCGCACACCACGAGCCGAGGCACTGACATGACGGGGGTCCTCCTTTCGGCCGGCGGCGCTCCGCACCAGGCCCGCTGTCCGCGTCTGCGAAACGGACTTTGGATCCCGGGATAGAATACCTTACCAGCGTCTCGAGGATGAGCAGGCACAATGGACCTCCGCAAACAGCTGCACGACGTGCTCTACGCTCGCGTGCTCTTCACGCTTGTCGTACTGACTGCCGTACTGTGGGTCCAGATCGACGATCACGGACTGCTGCCCGAGGAGCTCGGTGTCGCGCTCGCCGTGATCCTGCTCGTCAACGTCCCCTTCTTCCTCCTCGCGAACCGCGTCGAGACCCACACGCTCACCGGAGCCATGGTCGTCGTCGACATCCTCCTGGTGACCGCCGGCGTCGTGTACGCCGGCGGAGCCCTCAGCTCCGCCGGCGTCTTCTACGTCTGGCCCATCGTTCTGAGCAGCGTGTTCCTCTCGGCCTGGGCGCCGTACGCGGCGGCGGCGGCCTCCGGCGCCGCGTACGTCGGCGTGTGGGGGCTGCAGCGCGCCGATCTCCTCAGCACGGCGGCGATGGCCGCCGGGTACGGGGGGCCCTCCAGATGGATGCTCATCAGCGTGAGCCTGCGCGTGGCCGCGTTCCTGCTCATCGCCCTCCTCGCCGGGCGTCTCGCCACGGCCCTCGTCAGGGGCACCGTGGAGATATCCAGGGCCAAGGCAAACACCGAGGCGCAGCTGCGACGCATGAGAGCCGCCAACGACCAGCTTCACGTGATGAGCGAAAGCAGCCGCGTCTTCCTGCGCCATCATGAGGTCGACGCACTCATGCCCGAGGCTCTCAACCAGATCGTCGGAGCCTCGGGCCTCAGCGCCGGCTTCGCCCTCATCCGCAACCACAACACGGGCGAGTTCGATGACAAGGCGATGCACGGGTCGGTGGACGCCGCGCTGATCAAGAAGATGAAGGAACTCGGCCTCGCCGAGGTCGCAGCCGCCGGCGCACGGCAGCACGAGGCGGTCACCGACCCGCAGATCGGCCGTCTTCTCAAGACCGTAGAGAAGGAGGGGTTTCGCGGCCTCCTCCTCGCCCCGCTGCAGGCAAAGAACGAGCTGCTTGGCTTGATCTGCCTGCTCTACCGGCAGAACGAGACCGTCGTCGAGTCTACGGTGTCCACGCTGCGCGCGCTCTGCGACCAGGTCGCGCTCGTGGTGCGCAACATCCAGTACAACGAGGAGCTGGCGCACAAGAATGACGAGCTCACTCATCTCGACCAGCTCAAGAGCGATTTCATGGCCACGATGAGCCATGAGCTGCGCTCGCCGCTCACCTCAATCATCGGCTACAGCGACATGCTGCTCAGCGGCATGACCGGTGAACTCAACGAGAAGCAGTCGGCCTTTGTGAACAGCATCCTCAAGGGCGGCGAGTCGTTGCTCAACCTCATCAACGACGTCCTCGACCTCACCAAGATCGAGGCTGGGAGGCTGGAGCTCAACCGCGAGTCGGTTGACCTGCGCGCGGCGCTGCTCGGCGTCCTGCCGGTCGTCAAGCCGCGCGCCCAGGACAAGCGCATCCGCATCTCCACCTTCCTGCCCACCGACCTCCCGCTGGTGTCGGCCGACCCCGGCAAGCTCAACCAGATCCTGCTCAACCTGCTCACCAACGGCGTCAAGTACTCTCACGAGAACGGCAGCGTGAGCGTCGAGGCTCGTACGACCGGCGAACTGGTCGAGATCTGGATCAACGACGTCGGCATCGGCATCGCCAAGGAAGACCAGGGCAAGGTGTTCCAGCGGTTCACGCAGATCGATTCTTCGGCGACGCGCTCCCAGGGCGGCACCGGCCTGGGCCTGGCCATCGTCAAGGAGCTGGTGGAGCTTCACGGCGGCACCATCCGCCTGCAGAGCAAGCTGGGCAAAGGCTCCAGCTTCATCTTCACGATGCCGATATCGACAAAGCCGGCCGACCCACTGTCGGCGGGCAAGATCAGCTGAGGAGGTGTGCACCGTGGCGAAAGCCGTTCTGGTCGCCGACGACGATCCCGACATCCTGAGCATCGTTTCGATGTCGCTGGAAACGCAGGGCTACACGGTCTACAAGGCCACCAACGGGCGCGAAGCCGTCGACTTGGCCAAGGAACATCACCCCGACCTCGTGCTCATGGACATGATGATGCCGATCGTTAGCGGCTACGAAGCCGTGGGCGAGCTCAAGGCCGACGCCACGACCAAGGACATCACCATCGTGGGGCTCTCGGCGAAGGCGATGGCCACCGACATGGAGCGCGCCACCGACGTGGGCATCGACGGCTACATCACCAAACCGTTCCGCGTTGCCCAGGTCCTCAGGGTCGTGGAGAGCTACCTGCAAGGCTGACTCCCGGGCAGGCGACGGCAAATGCCCGTTGCCATTTCTGGCAACGGGCAGGAGCCGCCGTCCTCCCCGGCGTAGATAGTCCCGATGAGCTGGAAGGACCCCCGCACTTCCGCGCTGCCGCCGATGCTCTGCGTTGCCGATGTGGACACCCGACTCGCCTGCAGCACCTTCTGCGCCGTGTGCTCGCACTACGTGCGCGACCGGCGCATCGACGAACGCCGGGACCGACCGCGTCGGTCGCACGACCGACGCGTGCTCGCCCGCATCTGAGGTTCCCCGCCGGCCAAAGCTGCCGGCGCAGCGGCGGTCTATCATGGATGCCGTCCTTCTGCCGATACCGGGACTAGCCCCCGCAAGCTCGACGAGAGGTACGTCACGACGGCCCAGCCTGGTGATCGGAGGCGAGGCGGAAGCCTCGGCTACCAGCGTGGAGTGAGCCTCGAGCTCAAGACCACGGCGGTCGTCGCCGTGGTCTTGGCGGGGTTCTTCTTCGTGGTCACGCGCTGGCTGCACGTCGGCCCTCCGTGGCAGGTAGCCGTCGCCTTCCTCGCCGTCTTCGCCCTCATCGCCATCGCGTTCGACCTGTGGGTCTATCGGCCGATCAACTCTCTCATAGGCCGCTCGCGCAAGCGCCTTGGGGGGAACTACGAGCACAGCGATCCCTACTATCGCGACGAGATCCGAGAGCTCGGCTACCTGGTCGGTACGCTGATCGCGGTCTTCACGGCGGCCGAAGACAAGGAGTGGGTTTCACAGAGCATCAAGGATGACCTGATGCGCGTGCAGGCCCTCAACCGGCAGCTCATGGATGTGGGCGTCCTCGGCCGCGAGATGAACGCCGCGCTGCCGTACCGCGAGACGGTCGAGCGCGTGCTGTCGCGCAGCAAGGCCTTCCTGCGCGCCGATTTCGCCGCGCTCCTCCTGCTGGACACCGATGCACGGGCCTTCTCCCTCGAAGGCGCCCAGGGCGTGCTGTCACCATCGTTGTCCGCCGAGTGCTGCGCCTACACGCCGGACTGCCCGGTGCGCCAGGCGATCAGCAGCGGGCAGCTGGTGCGCATGTCCGACCACACCTGCGACCTGTTCCCGCACACGATGAGCGCTCAGGTCGTCGTCCCCGTGAAGGTGGAGAACGTCGGCGACATGGCCGTGCTCGCGACCTCCACCACCGGGGACTATGTGGCCCTGCTCACCGATGACATCCTGGTAGCACTGCAGAACCACGTCCAGAGCGCCCTGGCCAACGCGCACAAGTACGACGCCATCCGCCGCCAGGTCGTCACCGACCATTTGACCCGTCTGTACAACCGCCGCTACTTCATGAACCGCGCCGGCGAGGAGATCGAGCGCAGCCTGCGCCACCAGGCGCCGCTCAGCGTACTCATGGTCGACATCGACCACTTCAAGAACTTCAACGACACCTACGGGCACTCCACCGGCGATCGCGTCCTGCAGACCGTGGCGCGCGCCATGCAGGACGCACTTCGCACCTCCGACATCTGCGCGCGGCACGGCGGCGAGGAGTTCGCCGTCCTGCTGCCCAGCACTCCCGGCGAGAACGCCTACTACGTCGCTGAGCGTGTGCGCCGCACCCTCAGCGGGACCCGGTATACAGGCCTGGGGCTGCCGGCCGAGGTGAACATCACCATCAGCGTCGGCGTAGCCACCTGCCCGCGTGACGCCACCGCACTCGACGACCTGATGGACCTGTCCGACAAGGCGCTGTACCAGGCGAAAGCAGAGGGCCGCGACAGGGTGATCATGTACGGTGCGGAAGAACGGGAGCGGGTGAGGAGCTGAGCTGAGCCGCGGCCAGCCGCGGCCCCGGGCCCATACCCCAGGCGATGACCGCCGGCGGCAGCGATCCCCAGGAAAGCAGCTCGTCATGAAACCCCCTGAGCGAGCCCGGGTGCTCACGACGGCAGACCTCCGCCAGACGCAGGACCTCGCGCTTGCCCAGCAGGTCGCTCATCGCCTGACCCGGTTCCTCGGCGTAGCGCCGGCACTCGAGTTCGCCCTCGTAGCGATTCATGTGCGCCTCGCCCGAGAGGAAGTCCACGGCGGCCGACAGATCCATCACCCCGAGGTGCAGTTCGACATCGATGACCTCCCGGCAGGCGCGCCACACCTGATCGTTGAGGCGCATCAAGCGCACCGCCGCATCGGCGAGGAAGCCCTCCTGTTCCATGAGCTCCTCGCCGTAGAAAGCCCAGCCCTCGATGAGGATGTTGCCGCCGTTCGCGAGATGGGCGATGCGCCGCGCCAGGGTGGGTGCGAGGTTCGCGCTGACCAGCTGCAAGTGGTGGCCGGGCTATGCCTCGTGAACGCCGGTGGTGGGGAGCGAGGCCCGAGGGTGACCGCCCAGGGCCAGAGCAAGGTCGGCGCCGGCCGCGAGCCCAAGCGCAGTCGCGATGACGGGGTTGTCGGCGACGAGATCGTCGAGGAACGCCTGGATGAACGGCTCGGCAGCGTTCACCTGTGCGTCACTCGCATGGAAGCTGCTTGGCTGCGGACATCACTGACCTCCGTCCGACTCTGGGATACAGGCGATCGCCTTGGGAGCACCCCGCGGGCGCCAACGCCACGCTGGCCGGGAAACAGGCCGTTCGCCGGACCGGAACGCCCGCAGGCCCGAGTGCCTCAGGCGCACGACTGTACTCGCGCCCCGGAGGCAGTGCAGGACGACGGGGCACGGGCTGCGCACGCAGTATACTGTGGTTGACCTCTCAAGGAAGTGGGCACGTGGAGCACTCCGCGCAAGATGATGACAGACTGAACGTCACTCAGCTCGCAGCCTGGCGCGGCATGCTGCGCGTACACAGCCATCTCCTGCGCGAGCTCGACGCCGAGATAACCGCCGGGCACGGGCTGACGCTGCGCGCGTACGAGGTGCTGCTCTTCCTCGAGGACGCCCCGCAGCATCGGCTGCGCATGTCCGAGCTCTCGCAGTCGGTGCTTCTCAGCGCCAGCGGCGTGAGCCGGCTCGTGGATCGTCTGGAGCGCGACGGCTACGTGCGCCGCGAGCGCTGCGACCTCGACGGCCGCGGCTTCTACGCTACGCTCATGGCCGCCGGCTCGAAGAAGCTCGAGGACGCCCGCTCCACGCATCTGGAAGGCATCCGCCGTCTCTTCCTCGAGCGTTTCGCCGCCGCGGACCTGGCGCGGCTCGCCGGCTACTGGGAGCGCGTGCTCCCGGGAGCCGCCGACGCGGATGCCCTGCTCCGGGAGCGAGAAGCGCGCAGGTGAGCGTAGCCGAGCGCCGCGCCGCGAGTCCCCCTCCGGCGCGCTGCGTTCAGATCCGGCCCAAAAGCACGCTCGCGCACATGACCGCGAGAACGACCGCGGTGACGACAACGTAGCGGCAGTCCCCCTCGCGGACGAAGGCGATGAGCGAGCCGGCGACGCGCACGAACGGCGTCGCGATGAGGACGATCATGCCGAGAGAGAGGAAGGCGGCCGGAGACAGCCCCCGCGCAGCGCGCGGCAGGTCCCCGAGCGGCACCACGCCGCGCGGTATGCCGCCGCCTTTCAGCAGGCCGAAGGCCAGGCCGGCAGCCATCAGCGCGACGCTGACGGCGATGCCCGCGAGCAGTACGAGGTGAATCATGCGCTCCACCGGGTCCATGACGTGCACGGGCGGGGCGGTGGGCGCAGCGGCGACCGGACCGTCGCCGGGAGACGGCCTCACAGCCGCGCACCCGTGGCCTGCACGACCATCATCGCGGCGAACCCGACGAGGACCACCTGGAAGATGACGCCGAGGACGCGTGCCGGCAGGTACATGGCCAGACGCGGCCCGATACGTGCACCGGCGAGGATGCCGAGCGCGGCCGGGACGGCCCAGTGTGGATCCATGTAGCCGCGCCCGTAGAAGACCGCCGCGCCAGTGGCGGCGGTGACACCGATCATGAGGTTGCTCGTGGCGATGGTCGCCTTGAGCGGCACGGCCATGAGCAGGTTCATGATCGGCACTTTGAATGCCCCGCCTCCGACGCCGAGCAGTCCGGAGACGTCGCCGGCGCCGAAGCTGAGGATGAAGCCGAGGCGCGTCCGCCGCACACCGTAGCGTACTTCGCGGCGAGCAGCCGGGTCGTAGTAGCTCGCCTCCAGGACGCCAGTCTCCGCTGGTGTGTCGTCGCCGCCGCGGCGGTTCATCTGCCAGGCGACGTAGACGAGGACGACGGCGAAGGAGTACTGCAGAAAGCGGCCGTCGACGAGCACGGCCGTGACGCCGCCGGCCACGGCGCCGACCGAGGTGGCGACCTCGAGCAGCATCCCTAGGCGGATGTTGGTCATCCCCTTGCTGACGAAGGTCGTCTGCGCCATGGACGACGTGGCGATGACGCAGACGATGCTGGTGGCGATCGCCGTCTTGATGGGCACACCGAAAGCCAGGGAGAGCGTGGGCACCATGATCACTCCGCCGCCCACGCCCAGCATGCTGCCGAACACCCCGGCGATCAGGGCCACGGCCAGGATGGCGACGATGACGCCCGTGCCGTCTCCCTTCTACTCGTCGCCCGCCGGAGGACGCCGCAGGCGCTTCACGGCACCGCGGGTCTTCTTGGCGTTCAGGCGCCGCTCCACCGCCGCGCGCGAGGGCCTGGTGGCCCTGCGCGGCGGCGCCGGCGGCGCGTTCAGCTTCCTCAGCTTGATGCGCAGGCGGCGCAGCGCGTCCATCTTGTTGAGGTACTGGCTGCGCTGTGCCCGACACGTGACGGTCAGACCCGTCGGCCGGTGGCGCAGCCGCACGGCGCTGTCGGTCACGTTCTGGTGCTGACCTCCCGGACCGCCGGCGCGGAAGGTCTGCACCTCGCATTCGGCGAGGAGGGCGGCGTCGCTTCGCGGGATGTCGGCAGGCAGCATCATGTCTGTGGGCCGCGCTCCTGGTCGCGGCGCTGGCCCGCCAAGCGTACCACCCCCGCGTGATAGCCTCTGGGCATGCTCGCCATCGCCCTCGCTCTCGGCGCCTCCGTCTGCTGGGGCTCCGGCGACTTCCTCGGCGGCCTCACCACGCGGCGCGCAAGCCTGTGGGCGGTGATCGTAGGCAGCCAGGCCGTGGGCCTCGTGGGAGCGGTGCTCGTGACCGCGCTCGCCGGTCACGATTGGCCGGGGCTGCACGCCGTGTGGCCGGTGCTGCTCGGCGGAGTGGCCAGCGTGGTCGCCATCTCCTGCTTCTACAAGGCGCTCGCCATAGGCTCGATGAGCATCGTTGCGCCGATCAGTGCGACCAACGCCGCGATCCCGTTCCTCGTCGGCCTGGCGGCCGGAGAGCGCCCCAACGGCGCCCAGCTCGCCGGCGTGGTGCTGGCCGCAATCGGCGTCCTGCTGGTGGCCAGTGAGCCGGACCGCGCCGGCGAGACCATCGGCGTCGCGGCTCTGCCGAACGAACCGGCTGTGGAGCCCGCGGCGCTCGCCCCTGCCGACGCATCGAGACACGTTCCACGTCGCAACCAGCGCCGCGCGGTCGTCCTTGCCCTGGTCGCCGCCGTCGCCATGGGCCTCGTGCTCGTCGGCTACGATGCTACCGCTCGCTACGACGCCTTGTGGGCGATGCTCGGCGGGCGCATCTCGTCGGCTGCGGTCTTCACCGCCGTGTTCCTGGTGCTGCGCCCGCACGTCGAGATGCGCCGCTCGGCTCTGCCCTTCATCGTCGCCGTCGGCCTGCTCGACACCGGGGCCAACGGCCTGTTCGCACTGGCCACGACGCAGGGCTACCTGAGCCTTGTCAGCGTGCTTGGCGCCGTCTACCCCGTCGTCACCGTGCTGCTCGCCTACGGGCTGCTTCGTGAGCGCATCGCCCGGTACCAGATAGCCGGTGCGGCGGGCACCCTGGTCGGCATCGCGTTCATCGCCGCCGGATGAGCGGACCGCGTCGTCAGGGCTTCTGCGGGATCCCCCAGTCTTTCTCGATGACGTCGAGTACGCTCTGACCCATGCGGTCGCCGCCGGCGCGGGTGAGATGGATGCCGTCGGGAGCGCGCATGAGCACCTGGTCGCCGGCGTCGTCGCGCAGGTACTCGGCAAAGGTGCCTTGCCCGTTGGCCATGAGCTTCCAGGTGCTGATAAACGTCACCCCGGGGTGCTTCGCCGCCTCCGCCTCGTAGAGGTGGTCCATCATCGCGATGCGCTCGCGGTAGCCGGCATCGCGCATGATCGGGTTGCCGACCCAGTAGGCGCGGCGCCCGCCGCGCGTGAGGATCTGCATCGCGCGGCCCACGCGTTTCTGGTACACCTCCTGCCAGGCCTTGCTGCCGACCTCGAGCACCTTGCCCTTGTAGAGGACGTTCTGCCCGTCGTTGGCGCCGAAGAGCACCGCCGTGGCGTGCGGGTCGTACTCGACGAGCTGGTCGATGAACCGCTGCGGCCAGTCGAAGTAGTCCGGCCGGCTGAGACCGCTGGAGATCTTGTAGTCCAGCTTGGCCTTGATGAGGTGCGTGTCCTCGGCGAGGTTCTCGAGCGACGAGCCGAACACCTGGGCCATCGAGTCACCGACGATGTACAGCCTGAGAGGGCGCTTGCGGGTGATGACGCGCGGCCACTTGGGCTTGGCCTTGTTCTTCACCTCGGTCAGGCTGTGATGCGGACCCTCGCCGCGGCCAAGCATGGCGTTCAAGGCCTCGGCGGGACCGTCGAGCCGGAGCGCGCCGCTGAGCGCGGTCATCGGCCTCAGCAAGGCGAGCTCGATGCTTCGCCAGGCGCCCAGCGGCTTGCCCTTGACGTCTATCTCGATGCCTTTGGCATCGAGCAAGCCGGCGACGAAGAAACCGATGAGCATGGCGACCAGCACGGCGCCGGCCGACGCCCGGCGACGGCGCGGCCCCTTGCGCTGCCCGGGCGGCCGCCCGGGCGCCTCGGGGCCGCCGGACTCGCCGGGTTCGCGCGCGGCGCGCGGCGCGCGGCGCTGCGCGCCTTCGCCAGGATCAAGCCACTGGTCCCACTCGTCGTCGAGGCCATCATCGGCAGCGAAGCGCCGCGTGGCGTCCCTGAGGCCCGGTCGGCGATCGGTATCCTCGGGGCGGCCGTCGAAGGGCCGCCGCCCCGCTCCGTTCTCGTAGCCGTCGTCAGGCATGGTCGTCCGTCACCAGCTCAGAACTTGAAGTAGAGGAACTCGGCCGCGCCCTGCGCGCCCAGCGTGTCGATGAGGAAGAGAGCGATGGCCAGTACGGCGGCCTGGCCGGCCCAGCCGATGCCGGCCAGACCGGCCTCGAGGCGCTCCATGACGCGACGCGGGATGTACTGGATGACGATGCCGAGAACCACGAGGCCCACAACGGGCCAGGTCACCGCGCTGCCGATGCTGCCCAGCCCCGCGACCAGCCGCCACAGCACCGAGAACGCGGCGCCGATGGAGTCCGCCCTGAAGAACACCCAGGCCGCGGAGACGAAGGCGAACACCGCGAGCCGCTGGAGCGCCCGCGCACCAGCCGTGGCGCCGGACTCCGGCAGGCCTCGAACCCGCCGCGTGTCGGAGCGGGCGCGCTCCAGCGCGAGCCCCACCCCGTGCATGCCGCCCCAGAACACGAACGTCCAACCCGCGCCGTGCCACAGACCGGCGAGCAGGAAGGTGAGGATGAGATTCAGATACGTTCGGCCGCGCCCCTTGCGATTGCCGCCCAGCGGGATGTAGAGGTAGTCGCGCAGCCAGCTCGACAGGGTGATGTGCCAGCGGCGCCAGAAGTCCTGGATGCTGCGCGCGGTGTACGGCGCGTTGAAGTTCTCCGGCAGCTCGAAACCGAGGAGCAGCGAGATGCCGATGGCGATGTCGCTGTAGGCGCTGAAGTCGCAGTAGATCTGCACGGAGTAGGCGCAGATGCCCCACAGCGTCTCCCAGGACGAGTACGACTGCGGCGAAGCGAAGACGCCGTTCACCAGATTGGTCGCCAGGTAGTCGGCGATGAGCATCTTCTTGGCGAGGCCGCCGAGGATCAGCGTGAAGGCGCGGCCGGCGTCCACGCGGTGCGGGTCGCGCGGCGTGGTGAGCTGCGGCAGGAACTCCCTGGCACGGGCGATCGGGCCGGCGAGCAGGTACGGGAAGAACGCCGTGTAGACGGCGAAGTCGAGCGCCGGGGCCGGCTCGAGGTCGCCGCGGTACATGTCGATCAGGTAGCTGAGCATGCGGAAGACCAGGAAAGAGATGCCCACCGGGAGCACGATCTGCAGCAGGGGCAGCGGCGCCCCGAGACCCAGCGAGTCCAGTACGTCGTCGAGGCTGGCGGCGAAGAAGTCGAAGTACTTGAAGCAGCCCAGGGCGCCGAGGTTGACCACGACGCCGACGATCAGCCAGCTCCTGGCGGCGCCGGCGCCGCTGCGCCGTCCGCGGGCGCGGGCGATCTGCATCCCCACCAGCTGGTTGAGAAGCGTGGCCGCGACCAGCACGAGAACGAACCACCAGTCCCACCAGCCGTAGAACACGTAGCTGGCGGCGATGATCATCCACTTCCACAGGCGCAAACGCGGCATCAGCAGCCAGTTCGCCACGTAGACGGCGAGGAAGAAGACCGCGAATGTGATGGTCGGGAAGAGCACCGCGCCGCCCGTGGTCGCTGGTCCGGCGTGCCGCCTCCGCGACGCCGCCGTGCTGCGGCGATGCTACTACAGCAGGAGTGCCGGGGTCAGGGCGCCGGGGAGGCCTTGGCCGGAGCTCTCGGCGACGGCGACGGCGACCCGGGGACCGCGCCGCTCTTCTTCTTCGGCAGCCAGTCCGCCTTGATGGCGGCCAATACGACCCGGGCCAGGCGCATGCCGCCGGCGTAGGTAAAGTGGGTGCCGTCACCCTCGCGCACCTGCTGCAAGCGGCCCTTCTCGTCTTTCAGGTAGTCCGAGTAGGCGCCGCTGCCGGTGCTGAGCAGCCTGTAGGCGTCGATGTAGCGAACCCCGGAGCGCTTGCGGGCTTCGCTGCGGTAGATCTCGTTCAGCACGCGCATGTGCCGGCTGAAGACGGCCTCAGGCATGATCGGCTGCCCGATCCAGTAGATGCGCTTCACGCCGCCGTCGAACAGGATGTCCATGGCGTCGCGCACGCGCCTCCGGTACTCGGTCTTCCAGCCCCCGGTTTCGAAGGCGTACACCTTGCCGTTCGCAGCCTGCACCCCCTGCTGGTCGTTGGCTCCGAACATCACCACCGCGGCGCCCGGATGCAGTGCCTGTGCCTGGCTCACGAGCTGCGCGGGCCAGTTGAAGAAATCCGGTCGGCACAGACCACTCGAGATGTGATAGTCGAGCTTGGGCTGCATCACCCCGGTGTCCTTGGCGAGGTTGGTCAGCGCCATGCCGGGTACGCCGGCCATGGAGTCGCCGCCGATGTACAGGCGCAGGGGATCGCCACGCCTGGGGGGCGGCAGCGGCTTGACGGTCGCAGCGGGCCCCGGTTTGCCCGACGGCCGCGGCCGGGGCGTGACCAGCACCACGAGCGGGGCGCCGGTGGGCCCGGGATCGGGCTTGCCCAGAGCCTCGGCCGTAAGCCGGGCCGGACGATCCAGAAAGAGCCAGTGGCTGACCGCGGCAAGCGGGTCGATCAGCGCCAGGCGGAAGCTGCGCGCGGCGCCGAACGGCAACTCCTGAGCGGTCTTCTTCATGGCCGGGGCGTTGAGCAGCGCTCCGAGAAGGAGTGCCACCAAGATCGCGACCAACGCGCCGGCGGCGCTGCGCCGGCGACGGCCGAAAGGCAAGTCGTCTGGAGAGCGGTCCGCCATCAGAACCTGAAGTAGAGGAAGGACGCCGGCCCGCTGGGGCCGAGGACGTCAAGCAGCACGAAGCCGGCGGCAAGCACGACACCCTGCAGCACAGGATTGAGGGCGGAGAAGCCGGCCTCAGTGCGCTCGTACAGGCTCCGCGGCACATACTGGATGCCGATGCCGAGCGCGATCACCAGCAGCAGCGCGGGGGTGACGGCGGCTCCGATGCCGCCCCAGCTCTGGAAGAGCCGGCCCAGCACGCTGAGCGCCGCGCCGAACGTCGGCGAGCGGAAGAACACCCAGGCGAAGGTCACGAAGGCGAAAACGCCGAGGCGTGGCCAGACCCCGCCATACCACGGCCGGCGGTCGTACTCGAGGGGGGCGGACGAGCCCCCTGCGGCCGCCCCGGCCCCGGCCTCCGCGACGACACCCGCATCGCCGGCGCCTTCGCCGTTGAGAGCCGTGGTACGGCGCTCAAGACGCTGCGCCCGCTGGCGCCGCCGGTCGACGCGCCGGTGCTCCACGACCTGGGAGGCGCCGTGCAGCCCGCCCCAGAACACGAATGGCCAGCCGGCGCCGTGCCACAGGCCGCCGAGCAGCATCGTGACCATGATGTTCATGTAGGTGCGCGTCCGGCCTTTGCGGTTGCCGCCCAGCGGGATGTAGAGGTAGTCCCGCAGCCAGCGCGAGAGGGTCATGTGCCAGCGTCGCCAGAAGTCCTGCACCGAGACGGCGGTGTAGGGCGCGTTGAAGTTGTCCGGAAGCTGGAAGCCGAGCAGCAGCGAGATACCGATGGCGATGTCGGCGTAGGCGCTGAAGTCGCAGTAGATCTGCACCGAGTACCCGATGATCCCGAAGAGCACCTCCAGCGAGGTGTACTGGCCCGGCGTCGTGAACACCCCATTGACGATGTGCGTGGCGAGGTAGTCGGCGAGCAGCATCTTCTTGGCCAGGCCGGCGAAGATGAGGAAGAAGGCGCGCGCGGTGTCGATCCGCCGCGGGTCGCGTGGAGAGACCAGCTGCGGCAGGACCTCGCCGGCGCGCGCGATAGGGCCGGCCATGATGTACGGGAAGAAGCTCACGTAGACGGCGAAGTCGATCAGCGAAGCCGTGCGGAGCTTACCCCGATAGACGTCGATCACGTAGCTCAGCACCCGGAAGGTGAGGAAGGAGATGCCCACCGGCAGCACGATGCGAAGCAGAGCGATGTCGGCGTTGAGGCCGAACACCTCCAGCACGTTGACCATGGAGGTGATGAAGAAGCCGTAGTACTTGAACCAGCCGAGTACGCCGAGGTTGGCGGCCACGGCCACGGCCAGCAGCCACTTGCGGCCCGCGGCCGTCCCCGACCGCGCGATGGCCGCGGCGAACAGCCAGTTGGCCAGGGCGCTGAGCGCCAGCAGCAGCACGAAGCGCCACTCCCACCAGCCGTAGAACACGAAGCTCGCCAAGAGGATGAACGGCTTCCACAGGTGCGGCCTGGGCATGAGCAGCCAATTCCCGACGAAGACCACCAGGAAGAAGACGGCGAATGTGATGGTGGGGAATAGCATGCGCTCCGAGGTGAGTGTAGGCAATGGGACGGGCGACCGCCAACCGGGGTTCGCCGGCCGTCCCACCGGGCGGCCGTCACTCCTCCAGAGGACGGCCGCGTGACGTACGCGCCGGGGCGGGCCGAGCGCCGCGCGCCCCGCCCGCCCCCGGCCTCGGAGCCCGTTTACTGCTCGTGCACCACGGCCTCGAGGTTGTTGCCGTCGAGGTCGTGGACGTAGGCGGCGTAGTAGCCCGGTGCGTAGTGATCACGCGGGCCGGGCGGACCGTTGTCCTTGGCCCCCGCGGACAGCGCCGCTTCGTAGAACGACCCGACCGCGGCGCGGTCCTTGGCCATGACGGCGACGTGGACCGCGGCGGCGCCGTCGCCGTGGTGCAGCCACAGCTGTGGCCACTGCGCGCCGAAACCCACGACGCCGTGCTCGTCGTTCGCGTACAGGACTTTGTAGCCCAGCGGCGCCAGCGCCACAGCGTACAGCTCGCGACTGGCGGCAAGGTCCGTCACCGGGATGCCCACGTGGTCGATCATGCGCCCAACCTCCTCGATCCGCTTCACCTGCGGGGTCACAGGGTACGGTCACCAGCATTCGCCGCAGGCAAACCACCATCGCGACGACGCCGGTCGCCGCCGCCCGGCGGCGCGTCGCCTTCGACCGCACGCAGCCCTCTCCCAGGCGCCGTAATCCCGTATCATGTGGTCGTGGAAGCAGCGCCGCCCTACACGCAGAACACGCTCCGTGACGACGTGGTGGAGCTCACGTTCGGCGAGCCCGACCCGGCCATGCTGCCGGTCGGGCTGGTGCGCGCCGCCGCGAATCGCATGCTCGCCGAGGCCGGCCCCGGGGCGCTCGCCTACGGACAGACGCAGGGGCCGTCGGCGCTGCGCGAGCAGATCGCGCGCCGTCTCGCGGCGCGAGAAGGCCGCGCCTTCCCGGCGCACGAGATCCTCGTCAGCGGCGGGAACTCCCAGGCGCTCGACCTGGTGTTCACCATCCTCACTGCGCCGGGCGACGTCGTCCTCGTGGAGTCGCCCACCTACAACCTCGCGCTCGGCATCCTGCGCGATCACCCCGTCGAGGTGGTCGGCATACCGCTCGGCGAAGAGGGTCTCGACGTCGACGCGCTCGAACGCACGCTCGCCCGGCTGCGCACCACCGGCGCACGGACGCGATTGCTCTATACGATCCCTACGTTCCACAACCCCTCCGGGGTATGCCTGGCTCCCGAGCGCCGGCGACGTCTTCTGGAGATCGCGCGGCACTGGGACCTGATCCTGGTGGAAGACGACGTGTACCGCGAGCTGGCCTACGACGGCCCGGCTCCACCATCTCTGTCGAGCGCCGGCCCGGAAGCCCCGGTCGTGTGCCTGGGTTCGTTCTCCAAGTCGCTCGCGCCCGGATTGCGCGTCGGCTGGATCAACGCCCGCCGCGACATCATGCAGCGCCTGAGGGGATCCGGCATGATCGACAGCGGAGGCTGCCCCAGCCAGTTCGCCGCGACGCGCTGGCGGCGGCGCTGCGAGAACATCTGCCCGCCGGCTGCCGTTTCACCGTGCCGGCCGGCGGCTTCTTCCTCTGGCTCACGCTGCCGGACGGCGTGCGCGCCACCGAGCTGCTCCCACTGGCGGAGGCGCGCGGCGTCGCCTTCGCCCCCGGGGCACGCTTCTGCAGCGACGGCGATGACCGCAGCCTGCGCCTGGCCTTCAGCCTGTACGGCGAGGCGACCCTGGCGGAGGGCGCGCGGCGCCTAGGCGCGGCCCTGCGGGCGGCCCAGGCAGGGCGCGCCTGACCGCCTGCCGCCGCCCCGGCCGGCGGATCAGGCCCGGGTCTCGGAGGAGCCGCCCCCGGAGCCCGGATCGCCACGATCGTGCGGAGCGTGGCGGCGGGGGAGGTGGAGGTGCGGCTTGCCACCGATGACGTCCCAGACGAAGTGCTTGCGCTGCCGCCAGCGCCGGTTGAAGCCCTCGTCGCGGCGCCTCGCGCGCTCCAGCTTCGCCGGGTTGCGGGCGTATTGACCGCGCGCCCACGGGGAGTTCGACTTGGCGAGGCGCAGCGCGCCGACCACGGCGAGCGGCGGAAAGAAGATGCCCACCGTTCCCATGAAGAGCTTGCCCTTGAGATAGCTCACGACCACGAACGCCGCCCCGCTGAGAATCAGCGCGGAGCCCACCCAGCGCGACAGTGCGACCACGTCCCCCACCTCACTGAAGCTCCGCGGCGTGAGGCCGGTGAGCAGAAGCGTGATGAACGTGACGCCAAGGATGACGGCGTCGATCGACGTGCGGCCCTCGCCGGTCCAGTACACGTCTTCGAGGTGCAGGATCAAGGCGAACTCGTCGAGCGTGAGCGCGGCTCCCGAGCCGAAGACCAGGGCGAAGATCTCGATCCAGGGGCTGCCCGGCTGCAGCGCAAACTCGAGGATGCCGGCCACGGTCATGCCGATGATGCCGATCACGGAGTGGTGGATGTGAAGGCCGCCTGCAGTGACGATGCTGCCGACGCCCAGGCCGGACCCGCCTCTGGCGCGGGCCACACGCGTGTTGAAGCGCGCCAAGCCGAAGGTGAGGATGAAGCCCACCAGCAGGAAGAACAACGGCCGCTTGGCGTCGTCCAACACGTGCCCGGAGAGTGTGGCGACGAGATCGAACATCACCCCCCCATTATCTGCGCAGGCGACGGTTCGCAACCACCCGAGGTAGTATCCGCTGGCAGGGAAGCGGTCTGAGCGGGAGGTCGCAGCGCATGAACGTCACCATCCTTGGAGAGTCCGAGATCCGCAACTGCGTGGGCATGGACCGCGACGCGATGGATGCCGTTGCCGAGGGCTTCACGCGCCTCGCCGACGGTCGCGCCTTCGCGCCGCCGGTGGTCTGCATGATGTTCCCCGAGTACAACGGGGAGGTGGACATCAAGACGGCCTCGATCGAGGGCCTCGACAGCTTCGCCGTCAAGGTCGCCTCAGGTTTCTTCGACAACCCGAGGAAGGGCCTGCCGTACGGCGGCGGCATGATGATCCTGATGAGCGCGGAAACCGGCTTCCTGCAGGCGCTGCTCGCCGACAACGGCTACCTCACCGACCTGCGCACGGGGCTCGCCGGCGCCATCGCCGCCGCGCACCTGGCGCCGGAGACCGTGACCACGGCCGGCGTGATCGGCTCCGGCACCCAGGCGCGCTACCAGATCCGCGGACTCAAGCTCGTGCGCGACTTCGCGCACCTCATCGTGTACGGCGTCATCCACGAGGAGGTCCAACGCTACGCCGAGGAGATGGAGCGAGAACTCGACGTCGCGGTGACGGTCGCCACCACGCCCGAGTCCGTGGTCCGCGAAAGCGAGTTCGTGGTCACTACCACGCCGGCGCGCGAGCCCTACCTCGAGGCGCGTTGGCTGCAGCCCGGCGTGCACGTGACCTGCATGGGCGCAGACATGGAGGACAAGCAGGAGCTGTACGCCGACTGCTTCGGCCTCGCCGACCTGGTGGTCTGCGACCGCCTCTCGCAGTGCCGTGTCATCGGTGAGCTGCACCACGCGCTCGACGCCGGCGCCGTCGACGAGACCGAGGTCGTCGAGCTCGGCGAGCTCACCGGCGGGCGCGGGCCGGGCCGCACGAGCGACGACCAGATCACCATCTGTGAACTCACCGGCGTGGGAGTCCAGGACACGGCCATCGCCCGGCTGGCCTACGCGCGCGCCGTCGAACGCGGGCTCGGCGCCGTCTTCGAAAGCGCCTGAACCGGCGCGCCCCACCGGCGGCGGCTCACCCCACAGGAAAGGACGTTCACGTGAGCAACGACTTCGTGCCCTTCGAGCTCGAGCGGCTCCTGTCGACCTGGGAGAACCAGATCGAGTACAACCTCTCCGAGAGCGGCGTGCACCCCATGACCATGCGTCAGCTGCTCGATCTCGAGGACGGCGACACAACGGCCGCTATCGCCGGCATCGCCGACACGGAGATCAACTACCCGCAATCGAACGGCGATCCGCTGCTGCGCGAGCACATCGCGACGCTGTATCCGGGCGCGACGACCGACAACGTCCTCGTCACCGTGGGCGCCATCCAGGCCAATTTCACCAGTCTGATGACCGTCACCGACCCGGGCGACGATGTCGCCGTCATGCAGCCCAACTACCAGCAGTTCTGGGGCCTCGCGCCGAGCGTGCAGCGCACGCTGTCGACGTTCTCGCTGCGCAAGGACCGCGGCTGGGCGCTGGACCGCGACGAGCTCGGCGCGGCGGTCAAGCCGACGACCAGGCTGGTCACCGTGGTGAACCCCAACAACCCCACGGGCCGCATCATGCCAGCCGACGAGCGTGCGGCGATCGTGGCGGCGGCGGCCGGCGCCGGCGCCTACCTCCTCGCCGACGAGGTGTACTCGGGCGCCGAGCGCATCACCGACACGTTCACGCCCACCTTCTACGGCGAGTACGAGAAGGTGCTGGCGGTGAACAGCATGTCCAAGGCCTACGGCCTGCCCGGGCTGCGCCTCGGCTGGGTGGTGGGACCGCGCGACGTGATCGCCGAGATGTGGGCGTGGCAGGACTACATCACCATCTGCACGACGAAGCTGGCCAACGAGCTGGCCGCCGTCGCGCTGTCTCCCGACGTACGGCCGCGCGTCCTGGAGCGCACGCGCACTTACGTGCGCCGCGGCTTCGAGAACGTGGAGCGCTGGGCGGCGGGCCGCGACGACATCGAGCTCATGGCGCCGGACGCGGCGGCCATCTGCTTCGTGAAGTACCGCCAGGGGATCAACTCCACGGAACTGGTGATGCGCCTGATCAAGGAGAAGAGCGCCTTCGTCGCGCCGGGCGACCTGTTCGGCATGGATGGCTACCTGCGCATCAGCTTCGGCCTGCCGGAGCCCTACGTCAACGAGGGTCTGCGGCGCCTCGGAGAGCTGCTCGACGAAGTGGAGTAGGCGCGCGGACCACTTCGCGGCCGCGCGCTCGCGACGACGTCAGAGCGAAGGGCTCGCGGAAGCGGACGCGCTGGGCGACGCCGCCGGCGTCGGCTTCGCAGACGGCAGTCCGTAGGGCGCCCAGTCCTTCATGATTGCCGCGAAAACGGCCTTTGCCAGGCGCTGCTGGCCGGCGACCGTAAGGTGCACGCCGTCGCCGCCGCGCCACTTCGCGGCGTACGTGCCGTCCGCGTTCGTGAAGAGCGGCCAGACGTCGATGTACTGGACGCCGGGGTGCGCCGCGGCCTGGCGCGCGATCATGGTGTCGATGAGCTTCATGCGCGAGTTGCGCCAGCTCTCGCCCATGATCGGCATGCCGACCCAGTACACGCGCCGCGCGCCACCGTCCAGCATCGTCTGCATCATGTCGCCCACGCGGGCCTCGTACTTGGTCTTCCAGGCCGGGTTGCCGTAAGCGGTCCAGACGCCGTCGTCCCAGATGGACTGCGTGTCGTTGGTGCCCATCATGATGGCCACGGCGCTGGGGCGCGCGGCGCGCATGATCGAGGTCATCTTGCGTCCCCAGTCGAAGAAGTCCCAGCGGCAGATGCCGGAGGACTCCTTGTAGTACAAGACCGGCTTGAACACCTTGAACTCCTCGAGCATCGGGCCCAGACCCCACCCGAGCTCGCCGCCCATGGAGTCGCCGCCGACCCAGACGCGCACCGGGTCCGCCTTGGTGGCCACCCAGACCTTGGGCGGCGGCTTGGCGGGCGTCGGACTCGGAGTCGCCTTGGCCGGCTTCGTCGCGCCGGAGCCGGCGACGTCCCTGTCCCTTCCTCCGCCGGCGCGGGTCACCAGCGCGGCCGCGACGACGGCGATGACAACGACCACGAGCGCGGCAAGCAGCAGGAGACGCCCCCGGGCCTGCCGGCGCCGCCGGCGGCGAGGGTCGCGACTGCTCGAGGGGGTGTAGGGACCGGTTTCCATGAACTCAGCTCTCTCTCAGCCAGTGTACAGGAAGGGCATTTGCGCCAGCCCCCGCGTACCCTGCGAGCGCCGCGCCCCGTCGTATGGGGCGGCCCGCGGCGGCCCACCCTTGCGCCGGCCGCCGCGTGGGATACAGTGACCACGAGACCATGGACGAGCACCGCGACACACGGGGCGACACGGCCGGCGAACATCCCGCGGCGCCGGCCGGCCGGCCGGCCGCGACGGGCGGCCTCCTCGGGCACGGCCTCCTCGAGCGTTCGCCGCGCTTTGCCGACAGCTTCGGCCTCGTCCTGGTGCTACTGGTCGTCAGCTACTTCGTCAGCGCGGTGGCCGGCGACCACTACTACGGCCGCGTCCTCATGCTGCTCGTGCTCGCCACTACCACCTGGTTGGCGCTGCGCGCCTCGCAGGTCGAACGCCGCCTGTTGCGCCTCGCCGTCGCGCTCATCCCGCTGGCCACGGTGGTCGCCATCATCCTGGTGCTGGCGGGGAGCGAGACGACCGCGAGGATCGTGGCCGCGTCACTCACGGGCCTGCTCGTCGTGGTCGCGCCGCTGGCGATCGTCAAGCGCCTCGCGGCGCACCCCGTGATCAATGTGAACACCTTCTACGGGGCGGTCTGCGTGTACCTGCTGATCGCGATGTTCTTCGCCACCGCGTTCGCCTTCATCTCTGTGGTCTCGAACCACCCCTTCTTCGCCCAGCTGCAGAAGTCGACGACCATCGACTACCTCTACTTCAGCTTCACGACGATCACCACGGTCGGCTACGGCGACCTCACCGCGGCGACGGGCGTGGGGCGCATGACGGCCGTGCTCGAAGCCGTCTTCGGCCAGCTCTATCTGATCACGGTGGTCGCCCTGGTCGTGCAGAACCTCGGCCAGGAACGGCGCGCGAGACAGCGGGAGGAAGAAGAGCGCTGAAGCCGGCCGCGCGCCGCGCTCAGGCCTCGTCGGCCGGCGCCTCCGGATCGCGTCGCTGCGTCCGGCACTCCTCGAGCTCGTCCTGGTCGACGGCGAGCCCTTCGCGCTCGAGCTCCATCTTCTCCTGCCGCGTGCGCTCGGCGCCCGCCACCCAGAGGAAGGCGGCGAGCGCGGCGCTCACGGCGGCACAGCTGAGGCCCAGGATCAGGAGGTCCCTGCTCCCATCCCACGTCAGGGCGAAGCCCAGAAAGACGACCGCTATGACCACGATCACGACGCTGGCCAGCAGTTCCTTGAGGTCGCCGAGCGTACGTATCCGTAGCCAGAGTGGCATCGGGATGGTGTCGTCGACGAACAGGCTGTAGAGGCCCAGAGCGATCACGTAGAGCACCGTGGCCAGCAGCGCGGTGTCGGCCTGCCGCACGAGCTTGCCGACCAGCTCCTTCCGCCGACGTCGCCGAGCATCGCCTGGGCGATGCTGAAGATCCCGTACAGCAAAGCGTTGACGCCGAGCAGGATGCTGAGCACAAGGATCGTCAGCCCGGGCCAGACCAGCGCGACCACGCCGGTGACCACGTAGACGATGCCGAGGACCAGACGTCAGCCCCAGCTGTGGTGCCGCGACTTCGCCGCGCCGTACGCCGTCGCCACGCCCTACGCGACGAAGCTCGCACCGCTGATGATTGCCAGGCCGAACAGGGCGCTGCCCGGGTACACGAGGGCGATCACGCCGCCCAGCGCCAGCAGGCCGGGGAGGATGCCCATCCAGCGCGGCTGGGCGCGCCCCGATGTCAACCAGTCGACGACGCCGATGTAGAGCAGCGCGAACCCTACCAGGAAGGCCAGCGCCTCGATACCGTTCCACAGGTTGGCGAGCACCAGCGCACCGAACACGACGGCGATGATGCCGGCGATCAGGAACCAGTACCAGTTGCGCCGCGCCCACTCGGCGGCCTTCGCCTGGTCCTCGCGAGGCAGGCCGACGACGTCGGTCGCGGTGTCGCGCGGATCCTCAGTCATGACTCTCCTGCGTACCGTTCGCGGTGCGCCTACACCTTGCGGAGCGCCAACCCCTGGGCAATGCACGAGGTGCCGAACAGAATAGCGCTGGCGCCGACCAGGACCATGAGGATGGTCACCGTCGGCCCCGGCCACACGACGAAGATGATGCCGATCACGGCGAGCAGCGCGCCGAAGGCCGCGATGACGCCGCTGCCCTCGCCGCGATCCATGAGCGCGGCGATCGCCACCGCGACACCCCAGATGAGGAACGAGATGCCGACCGCCACCGCCACCGTCTTGACCGAGGCGCCAGGCCAGGCGATCAGCACGATCCCGGCGACGATCGCCAGGAGGCCGGCGAAGATGCGGCCGGCAGGGCTGCGGCCGGTGCTCCGGCTGACGAGCTGCAGGACGCCGGCGAAGAGCAGGAACAGGCCGGCGAAGATGGCGACCAGGTGGACGCTGGCCCAGATGTTGGCGAGCACGACGATGCCGAAGACGAGTGCGACCACGCCGAGCGCGGCCAGAAGGCCCCAGAACCGACGCGCCATCTCGCGCCCGCCGGCGACCACAACGACCGACTCGCTCACGACCTTGGGGCGCCGCCCCTCGGCCCCTCCGTGTTCATCACTCATCGCAGCCTCCTCGCCCAGATGTGCCTCGAGCGCCGCGTCCGGCAGCGCGTGCCTCACCTTCGCCTCCGGCGGCCGCGTTCCTCGCGCCGCGCGCCGTGGTCAAGCTCCTATTCCCCGAGCACCTTGATGACCAGTCGCTTGCTGCGCCGCCCGTCGAACTCGCAATAGAAGACGGCCTGCCAGGGACCGAGGTCCAGACGGCCGTCCGTGACCGGCACGATGACCTGGTGGTGCATGAGCAGGTTCTTGAGGTGGGCGTCGCCGTTGTCCTCGCCGCCGCGGTGGTGGCGGTAGTCGCCGCCGTCGGGCAGCAGCTGCCGGGCAACGTCGTCGGCCGGCGGCTGCCAGGACGGCGGCGCCAGCTTGTCGAGCCACTCGAGAGCGTCGGCCTGGATGCCGGGCTCGTCGTCGTTGATCCACACGCCGGCGGTGATGTGCATCGCCGACACTAGCGCCATGCCCTCGCTGATCCCGGACTCGTCGACGGCGCGCTGCACGTCCTCGGTGATGCGCACGAACGCGCGTCGCTGCTCGACGTGGAACGTCTTGTAGACGGTGTGCGACTTCACGTTTCCTCCTTGCTCTCCCGGTGGGAGCTTACCGCCGCCAGACTCGACTCACGACCGAGGAAGCGACCGGGATACAGGACTCCGGAGGAATGCTATGCACTCTCGCAGGCAGAAGCGTTGCACTTCTAAGTTGACTGACCATCCCCTCAACTCAGGCCGCGATCAGCTGGGAGTATGTGGCCGGTGGCGTGTACAGGACGCAGCGCTTCAGGATGCGGCGGAAGAGGTCGAGGCGCTGGTCACGGCGGCCAGAGCCGGTAGCAGAACTCGTCGAGGCAGGACTGCAGGTGCGCGGCGCTGGCGCCAGGGAAGATGTCGAGTCGCCAGCGCGTGAAGTTGGGGGGTGACGATGTGCACCGGAGGGCGGCGGCTCGCCGGCGGCCTGCGGCGTGAACTCTGCGTGCGGCTCGTGGAAGGTACCCGGCGCCGGGCTGGATCTGGGCGCCGGCGGCCTTGGTCAGGGTCCTGGCGCCGGCGTCGTCGATCAGGCGCAGGTGCGCGCCGCCGCGGCCGCCCTGCCGCGTCTGCTCGGCCGCCACCGCGACCAGCGTCTTGCGCTGCGCAGCTCGTGCTCGCCGCGGCGCGTGGCGTGCGTGCTCTTGCGGCGCAGCAGCCAGATCGCCGGCAGCCACTTGCACAGGTCGGTGCGCGTCTTGTGGAGCAGCGTGCCCGCGGTCAGCGACGCCTGGTAGCCGCAGCCCGCGCAATCGCACGGCCCGCGGCCGCGCAAATACCACGCTACCGCGTGAGCGCAGCGCGGACAGCGGAACCCTTCCCGCCGGCGCTGCTCGAGGAGCGCCCGCCGGCAAGCGTCCTGCGTCGCATACATCTCCATGAAACCCAGCAGCGTCAGCGGGTGATCCATGACCACTCCTCCCTCGAGACTGCTGCATAAGAGAGGATAGAGAGCCCACCGGACGTAAGGGGATGGTCAGTCTAAGTTGAAGTCACATCACCTAAGGGAGTACTCCTACGGTGCTTCGTTGCCTCAGAAGAAAGGTACTCATGGTCGGCCGGCGGCCGCCACCTCCTTTCTTCTGATCTGCGTCTTGAGGGCACACATCCGCGTGAGCTTCTTCTCGTTGTCGGTCAGGCGCCGATGCAGCGCCGCTGGGTTGAGCGAGAGGTACTGCTCCTCGAGCGCTGCCGCGCTCGCCTCATCGAGCGCCCATAAGGCCAGCAGCCGCTCGTGCGGCGTGGCCGCCCTATCGTAGCGCCTCGAGACCTGGGCGCCAGTGCGCTGCTTGGCGATCAGCTTCACCGACGACAGGAAGAAGTTCACGCAAGAGGCGCAGGTCGGCGTAGATGGCGGCGACGAGCTCGCGTTCGGCCTCGGTGTCGTAGCGCCCGTAGCCGGTCTCGCGGCGCACCACGCTCCAGTTCTTCTGCTCGACGAAAGCAGGAGTCGTTCTTCTCGTAGGCACGGCTGCGCGTGAGCGTGATCCGCTGCTCGCTGCACCAGCTCATGAGGTGGGCGTTGATGAACTCGCCGCCGTTGTCGAGTCGATGCCGAGCAGGGGAACGGGGAGGGACGCACGCACGTCGAGCAGCGTCTCGAAGGTCCAGCGGCGGGCACGGTTGCGCACGATGCGCACCTCGGTCCAGGCGCTGGCCACGTCGGTGACGCAGAGCGAGTCGGTGAACTCGCCGCGCGCCGCGCCCGTGAGCTCGAGCTTGCCGTGACGTTCCAGCGCCGAGACGGTCCTTTCCATGACCGCCGCCGGGCGCTTGCCGCAGATGCCGCCGAGCGTCGCCCAGACCTTGGCGAGCGGCGCGATCAGCTCAGGGCCGTAGGCCGGCTGACGGCCGCGGCGACGCTTGCGGCGCGGCCGCTCAGCGTGCACCTTGTCACGCAGCAGCCGTGCCGCGTAGCTTCTCTTGTAGCCGGCGAACGCGTAGAGCTCGTCGAGCATCAGCCCGCGCTCGCGCTTGCCGGCGCGCACGTACCGCCGCGCCATCTCCTTGGCGATCGCTTGCCTCTCGCGCACCGGTAGGACCACCGTCGCCGCCCTCCTCGCCACCGACATGCCGGGCTAGGAGTTCGGCACCCTTCGAGTACTTTCTTAGCTGAGGCAACGAAGCGCTTTCGAGTACATTCCTTCTGAGGCAATGCGAGGGATGGACAGCGAGCAGGCGAATACGTAGGCTGCGATGATGAGGGTATCCAGCGAAGCGTCCATCTCGTGCTCCAATCACGAGGTTGCAGAGCTGGAGACCCTCTTCTTCTGTCGATGCCCGCCTCCTGCTTGGGCGGACAACCCACATCAAGCCTCTAGACCATGCGGCCGCTGCGGGGCGCGGACGGCGGCCTCGCGGACGACCCGCGCAGGGCGCCGCGTGCGCCGGCAAGATGCCGCCGCAGGCTCATGTTCGCGCGCCGTCGTACCGATAGGAGACACACAGCGTGGGGACGCTGCGGGGAATCTGGCGATCCCTGGAGAATCTGTGGTGAGCGAATGACGGCATTTCTCGACGGGAATCTCGACTACATCCTGCTCGTCTACGGGCTCACTTTCGTGCTGCTCGCGGTCACCCTGCTCGGTCTGCGCACCACGGTCGCCTCCCCGCTGCCCTGGAAGTGGCTCGGCATGTCCGTCCTCTTCCTCGGCCTGAGTGCCTGGGTCGACATGTTGACGGTCGCCATCGGCCATCGTGCGGGTGTGGACACCGTGCGCACCGCCTTCTTCGTCGTGGGGTGCGCCTTCCTCGTCGAGTTCGCGCGTGCCTGCTGGGCGGCGGTCGGCGGCGCGCGGGTCGGTCGCTGGGTCGTCGTCGTGCTGCTCGCCCTGGCCGCGCTAGGCGGCTTCGCCGGTGTGCGCGGCCTGGACGCGACCGCCGGCTACTTCCTCGGCCTCCCCGGCGGCCTCTGGGCCGCCGCCAGCCTCTGGCGTTACCAGCGAGCGGGCGGCAAACACGGACGCCCGCTGCGTCTAGCAGCAGCGGCCATGGCCCTGTTCGTCGTGGCCGAATGCGCCGTGACCCTCAAGGCCCCGTTGCCGCCCGCCACTTGGCTCAACCAGGAGTCTTTCCTCAACGCCGTCGGCTTCCCAGTCCAGCTCCTGTGCATGGCTTTCGCCGTGCCGTTTGTCGTCGGCCTCTGGCTGTACTACCGGGCTCTGCTTCAGGAGGACCATCCCGGGTTCGTGGACCGCCGAGGCACCTTGTACGAGTTCGCGATGCTGGCGACCCTGGCCGCGATCCTCGTGGCGGGGTTCTTCGCCACGTCGCTCGTCGGCGATCGCTGGGACGCAGGCGCCCGCGCCGGCCTTCTCGGTCGCGCTGCTCTCGCTGCCTCGGCCATCAACCCCGACAAGATCGTGACCCTGACTGCGACGCCCGCAGACGTGGACACCGCCGACTATCAGCGGCTGCGCGAGAAGCTGGGCCTCATGGAGGGCGTGAACAAGGACGTCCGCTGGTTCTACCTCATGGGGCTACGGGCCGGCGACATCATCTTCACCGTCGATGGCATCGCGCTCAACGATCCGGGGCATACGGAGCCCGGCACCGTCTACGAGAAACCACCGGCAGGGCTTGTGGACGCCTTCTCCGGGGAAGATCTCACCCTCGGACCGTACACCGACGAGTACGGCACATTCGTCTCGGCATTCGCGCCCGTCCGCGATCTGGTGGACGGGCACGTGGTGGGCGTGCTGGGGCTGGACATCACCGCCGCTGGGTGGGTGCACTCGGCGGCTCGCGCGCGCGCCGCGCCCATCCTTGTCGCCCTCCTCGTCTGCCTCGTCGTCATCGCTGCCTATGTGGCCCAGGAGCGCTTGCGCCTCGCCGCGCTGACCATGGGTGAGAGCGGGCAGGATTATCGTAGGGTGCTCGAGACGATGCAGGACGGCTTCTACCGGGCCGACGAGAACGGCGACTTGCTGATGGTCAGCCCGTCGTTCGCGCGCATCTTCGGCTTTCACACCATCGCCCAGGTCGTGGGGCGCAACCTGGCCAGGGACTTGTTTCAGCAGCCCGAGGACGGGGACGCTTTACTTGCGGCGCTGGAAGCGGGCGGTGGGGAGGTCGCGGACTACGAGGTGATGGTGAGGCGCGTGGACGGCAGACCCGTCTGCGTGTCCACGACCAGCCACTACTACCGCGACGCCAGGGGGACCGTGTGCGGTATCGAGGGCGTGCTGCGCGACATCACTTCTCGCAAGAGGGCGGAGGCCGCCCTGCACCAGAGCGAAGAGCAGTTCCGGCAGTTCGCTGAGTACCTGCCCGGCCGTCTGAGCATCAAGGACGCCGAGCTGCGCTACGTCTACGGGAATGACGAAAGGGCTGCGGAGTCGCCCCTCTCGAGTGAACAATGGATCGGCAAGACGCCCGAGGAGCTCTGGACGCCGGAAGAGGCGGTCGCGGTCCGCGGGATCGGAGAGCGCGTGCTGGCGGGCGAAGTGGTCGAAGAGATCAGCGAGTCGTCGTCGGACCACGGGGTGAAGCATCAGCGTTCCGTGCACTTCCCGATCATCCGAGATGGCGGGTCGGCGTTCGTGGGCGGCATCACACTGGACGTCACCGAACAGCACGAAGCGCAGGAGTCGCTGCACAGGGCCAAAGAGCAGACGGAGGCCGCGAACCGGGAACTCGAACTCGCGGCCCGGCGTGCCAACCAGCTGGCGCTGGTGGCGGAGTCGGCGAACTCCGCGAAGAGCGAATTCCTCGCCAACATGAGTCACGAGATCCGCACGCCCATGAACGGCGTCATCGGCATGACCTCGCTCCTGCTCGACACGGAACTGGACGCGGAGCAGCGCGACTACACGCTCACGGTGCAGAACAGCGCCGAGGCTCTGCTCACGATCATCAACGACATCCTCGACTTCTCCAAGATCGAGGCCGGGAAGCTCAAGATGGAGACCCTGGACTTCGACTTGCGCAGCGCCGTGGAGGACACCTGCGATCTGCCGGCGCTGCACGCCCAGAGCCAGGGGCTGGAGCTCACGGCGCTGGTCGAGGCCGACGTCCCCTCGGCCCTGCGCGGCGACCCGGGGCGCCTGCGCCAGGTCCTCACGAACATGATCGGCAACGCCATAAAGTTCACCGAACGCGGCGAGGTGGCGGTGTCGGTGGGGCTCGTGGAGGACGGGGAGGCCGAGGCGACGTTGCGCTTCGAGGTGCGCGACACCGGGATGGGCATACCGGCGGAGAAGGTCGACATGCTGTTCGAGGCGTTCACGCAGGCCGACGCCTCGACCACCCGGCGGTTCGGCGGCACCGGACTTGGCCTGACCATCAGCCGGCGCCTCGTCGAGCTGATGGGAGGCCAGATGGGCGTCGAGAGCGAGCCGGGCGTCGGGTCCACGTTCTGGTTCACCGCTCGCTTCGCGAAGCAGGACCCCGCGGCGCTGGCCACCAGCGACGAGCGCCTCGACCCGGCCGACGTCGCCGGCGTGCGCATCCTCGCGGTGGACGACAACGCGACCAACCGCAGGGTCATCGCCGGCATGCTCGAGGCCTGGCGCTGCCGGCACACCGAGGTGGACGGGGCTGGGCCGGCGTTCGACGCCCTCCGGGCCGCGCGCGCCGAAGGAGACCCGTACCGCATCGTGATCCTCGACATGATGATGCCGGACACGGATGGTGAGACGCTCGGCGCGGCCATCAAGAGCGATCCTGCTCTCGCGGACAGCGAGCTCATCATGATGACCTCGATGGGCATTCGCGGCGACGCGGGGCGCCTGGAGACGCGCGGGTTCTCCGCCTACCTCACCAAGCCGGTCAAGCAGTCGCAGTTGTTCGACTGTCTGCTGGTGGTCCTCGACAGGCGGGAGCGGCTTGACCCGCAGGTCACGCCGCGGATCATCACGCGACACGCCCTTGCGGAGCGCGACAAGCGCCGCGTGCGCATCCTGCTGGCGGAAGACAACCCGATCAACCAGCGGGTCGCCCTGAAGACGCTCGAGAAGCTTGGCTACCGGGCCGAAGCGGTCGGCAACGGCGCGGAGGCCCTGGAGGCGCTTGCGCATCGCCACTACGATCTCGTCCTCATGGACGTACAGATGCCGGAGATGGACGGCGTGGAGGCCACGCGCCGCATCCGCGACCGGCGCTCCGCCGTCCGTGATCACGGCGTCCCCATCGTGGCCCTCACCGCGCACGCGATGAAGGAAGACCGCGACGCCTGCCTGGCCGCGGGCATGAACGACTACCTGTCCAAGCCGATCAAGCCGGACGAGCTGGCGACCGCGCTCGCGCGCTGGGTCGGGCGGCGCCCGGGGCACGAGCCGGCCGTGGGGCTGACGCGCGGGGCGTCGGCCGCCGAGGCGGCGCCGGTCGCCGAGGCGCAGACTAAGGTCGCGCCGACCGACGCCGGCCGGCCGCCTGTGTTCGACGAGGCCGTCCTCCTCAACCTGTTTGGAGGGGACCGGAAGGCAGCCGCCGAGATTACCGCGGAGTTCCTCAAGGACGCCCCGCTGCAGGCCGCGGCGCTCCATCAGGCTCTGGCCGCCGGCGACGCGGCGCTCGCCAGACGTCAGGCACACACCCTCAAGGGAGCCTCGGCCAACGTGGGGGCCGAGGCCCTGCGGGCGGTCGCGAACCGTGCTGAGCTGGCCTGCGCGGGTGGGTCCCTGCAGGAGGCCGGAGAGCTCGCGGAGGAACTGGACGCGGAGCTCAGGCTACTGCAGGACGAGTTGGGCGAGAACGGAGGCGCGCCATGAGGGTCCTCATCGCCGAAGACGATGTGACCTCGCGGCTCCTGCTGACGCGCGTGCTCGAGAGCTGGGGCTACGAGGTCACGGCGACCAAGGATGGCGCCGAGGCCTGGCAGGCGCTGCAGGCCGAGGATGCGCCGCGGCTCGCGATCCTGGACTGGATGATGCCCGAGATGGACGGCGTGGACGTGTGCCGCCGGGTCCGCGCCCGCGAGACGCTCCAGCCGCCGTACATCATCCTGCTCACTGCTCTCGGTGACAAAGAAAGCATGGTGACAGGTCTGGAGGCCGGCGCCGACGACTACGTCGGCAAACCCTACGACCCGGACGAACTGCACGCCCGCCTAGAGGTCGGCCGCCGCCTGGTGACGGTCAACGACGAGCTGCTCGAGGCCCAGCACGCGCTCGAGATCCTCGCCCGCATCGACGTCCTTACCGGGGTGCTGAACCGCGGCGCCATCGTGATGGAGTTCGAGCGAGAGGCCGAGCGGGCGGCGCGGGAGGGAGTTCCGCTCGGCCTCGGGATGCTCGACATCGACCACTTCAAGCTCGTCAACGACACCTACGGCCACGCTGCCGGTGACGCGGTACTCTGCGAGGTCGTGCGGCGCGTTCTCGGCGTCATGCGGCCTTACGATACCTTCGGGCGCTTCGGGGGCGAGGAGTTCCTCGTGCTCGTCCCCGGATCCGATGTGAGGGAGCTGAGAGACGTGCTGGAGCGGATTCGCAGCGTGATCGGATCCGCACCGATCGTCGTGGACGGGCACGAGCTCGCCGTGACCGTGAGCCTCGGCGGCGCGACGCGCGCCCGCGAGTCGGCCGACGGCCTCATCGCCCGTGTCGACGACGCGTTGTACACTGCCAAGGCGCAGGGCCGGGATCGAGTCGTCTTGGCCCTATCGGCGGAGGAGGACGCATGAGGGTCCGCAGGGTGGCGCTCGTCGCGGTGGCGCTCGCGCTCGTCGCGCTCGTGAACGCCGGCGTCGTCGCCCTTGCGGGCGACCGGCCGGCGAGCGCTGCGCAAAGGCGCGCCCCCGCACCCGCGCTGATCGCTGGGATCTCCACCCACCATCCCTGCGGTGACCCCATCTCGCTGACGGCACGCCTCAAAGACAACCCCGGGCACAGCCTGAAGGGCGTCAAGGTCACGTTCTCGTTCAGGCTCAAGTCGGGCTTGGTGCGGAGGCACGCGCGCACCAACGCCAAGGGCGTCGCACGGCTCAGCGTCACACCTCGCCCGGACAATGCTCCTCAAGGCGTGCGGGTCACCGTCAGGGCCAGGGCGGTCTACCGCGGCGTCCACCTGACGGCGGCCACCTGGTTCACGCCCAAGTACACCTGAGGGCCGTAGAGCCCGGCCGTGCGCCGGGCCTCACGCGGTAGCGGCCGCGGCCCCGTGCGCGCCTCAGACCTGAGCCACCAGGTACTCGAACGCCCCCAGCGCCGCCTTGGCGCCCTCGCCCACCGAGATGACGATCTGCTTGTCGTGGGTGTCGGTGCAGTCGCCGGCGGCGAACACGCCGCGCACGCCGGTGCGGCAGTGGCTGTCGACGAGGATCTCGCCGCGCTCGTTGGTGTCGACGAGGTCGAGCGCGAAGCCGGTGTTGGGGAAGAGGCCGATCTCGACGAAGACGCCGGCGACGGCGAGCCGCTGCGTGGCGCCCGCTTCGCGGTCGAGCACCGTGAGGCCGTCGACCTGCTCGGCGCCGTGGATCTCGACCGGCTGGTGGTGCGGCAGCAGCTCGATCCCGGTGGAGCTGCGGACCTTGCCCTCGAGGACCTCGTCACCGCCCAGGTCGCTGCGCGCCACCAGGCGGACGCTGCGCGCGACGCCGTCCATCTCGAGGGCCGCCTCGAGGGCCGAGTTGCCGCCGCCGACCACGGCGATGTCGAGGCCCTTGAACAGCGGCCCGTCGCAGGTGCTGCAGTACACGACGCCGCGCCCGGCGAGCTCCTTCTCGCCGGGGATCTGCAAGTGCCGCTTCTGCACGCCGCTGGCGATGATGAGCGCCCGCGCCCGCACCTCACGCAGCGATTCGAGGGCGAGGACCTTGATGCGGTCATCCACGCGCAGGTTCACGACCTGCTCGCCGATGAGCTACCGCCGAGAGGTCCGCCAGCGGGGGGGCCGGGCCGGAGATCGCCCGCCGCGGTACCGCCCACGGCTCTGGCCTCGGTCGCCAACGCTGGGTGGTCGAGCGCAGCATCGCCTGGCTGCACGGCTTCCGCCGCCTGCTGGTCCGCTACGAGCGGCGCGTCCACACCCACGAAGCGTTCCTCGACTTGGCCTGCTGCATCATCTGCTTCCGTCGGCTGAGGGCGTCATTGTGAAACGAGTTCTTAGCTGAGGCAACGAAGCGCTTTCGAGTACTTTCTTTGTGAGGCAATGCGCGCCTTGCTCATTTCTGCGCGATGTGCGACCGTATCGCTCAAGAACGACCGCGCCGCTTTCTTCCACACGCGGGCGGAGTATGACAGCAGCGGGCCGCCGCGACCGCGACGCCCCACGAAAGGACGGCGAAGGGCATGACCAGGATCGCGTTCATCGGCGCCGGCAGCGTGGAGTTCACGCGTAACCTGCTCGGCGACATCTTCTCCTTCCCCGAGCTCGCCGACGCCGAGATCGTGCTGCACGACATCGACGAGGAGCGCCTCGCCACCGCCGAGGCGATGGCGCGCTGGACGAGCGGCGCGCTTGGCGCCCAGGCCCGGATCAGCACGACCACCGACCGCCGTCGTGCCCTCGACGGCGCCGACTTCGCCGTCAACGTGATCCAGGTAGGTGGCCACGCGGCGACGCTGCTCGACTTCGAGATCCCGAAGAAGTACGGCCTGCGCCAGACGATCGCCGACACCTCGGGCGTGGGCGCCGTGTTCCGCGCCCTGCGCACCATCCCGGTCATGCGCGGCATCGCCGACGACATGGCCGAGCTGTGCCCCGACGCCTGGATGCTCAACTACACCAACCCCATGGCGATGAACTGCTGGGCCTGGTACGAAGGCTCGCTGCACCAGAACATCGTCGGCCTCTGCCACTCCATCCAGAACACCAGCCGCCAGGTGGCCGAGTACGTCGGCGTGCCCCCGGAGGAGATCACCTTCCACGGCGCCGGCGTGAACCACATGAGCTGGGTGCTGCGCGTGGAACACGACGGCCGGAGCCTCTACCCGGCGCTCGACGCGGCGATCGCGGCCGACCCCGAAGGGCTCGGCCGCCACGTCCGCGTGCAGGTCTACAAGCGCTTCGGCTACTTCCCCACCGAATCGAGCGAGCACTTCGCCGAGTACGTGCCCTGGTTCATGCGCGACGACGAGGAGATAGAGCGTCTCCGCATACCCGTGGACGAGTACGTGCGGCGCAGCGAGGAGAACCTCGAGATGTACGCCGAGGAGAAGCGCATGCTGGCCGCCGGCGAGCCCTTCGAGATCGAGCGCAGCGGGGAGTACGCGGCGCTCATCATCCACTCGATGGTCACCGGGGTGCCGCGCACCGTGTACGGCAACGTGCGCAACACCGGCCTCATCACCAACCTGCCGCAGGATGCCTGCGTGGAGGTGCCGTGCCTGGTGGACCGCGCCGGGCTGCAGCCCACTCATGTGGGCGACCTCCCGGCCCAGTGCGCGGCGCTCGACCGGACCTTCCTGAACGTCGTCGAGCTCACCGTGCGCGCGGCGCTCGAAGGCGACCGCGGCCGCGTGCTGCAGGCCGTGACCCTCGACCCCAACGCCGGCGCGGTGCTCTCGCTGGCGCAGATGGAAGCCCTGGTCGACGAGATGCTGGCAGCCGAGCGCGAGATGATGCAGGAGGGGCTGCAATGAGAGCGCCGCATGCCACCGGGCGGAGAGAAGCGGCGGGCGTACGCCGATGGGTGCAGCCTTCGACCTCCTGATCGTCGGTGACGCCAACCCCGACGTCGTGCTACACGGCGCGCCGCGCGAGCTCGCCTACGGGCAAGCCGAGCAGCTCGTCGAGAGCGGAGCCCTCACCGTGGGCGGCTCGGCCGGCATCATGGCCTGCGCGGCGGCGCGGCTCGGCCTGCGCACTGCCTTCGCCAGCGTGGTCGGCGACGACGCCGCCGGGCGCTTCATGCTCGAGGAGCTGACCCGCCGGGGGGTCGACGTGCACGGCGTCGGCGTCCGCGAGGACCTCTCCACGGGGCTCACCGTGGCCCTGGCGCGCGGCGACGACCGTGCCATCGTCACCTTCCCCGGCTGCATCGACGCACTCACTGCCGCGATGGTCGACCAGGACCTGCTGCGCGGCGCGCGCCACCTACACGTGAGCTCTTTCTACCTGCAGCCGCGGCTGGCGCCGGGCC
>Ga0209585_10000049_pt1 | contig 42586 bp, 33 predicted proteins | sample NGEPerone_FD_185491 | JGI IMG/M metagenome (GOLD analysis project Ga0209585, IMG submission 185491) | Arctic peat soil microbial communities from the Barrow Environmental Observatory site, Barrow, Alaska, USA - NGEE Permafrost154B-one... | ecosystem: Environmental > Terrestrial > Soil >... | reverse complement strand
TATTTTCTTGGACTAATTCCCACGGCACAAAAGATCGATGCAGCATGGGCTGAACGTTTAAAAATGCGGGAAGAGTTGCATTTGATTGAAACCTCTAATGAGCTTGCCCGATATAATGAGCTGAAACATTTGATCCAATCAGATGAATTCCAGGCAAGAAAGAACGACATTATTAACCTGAGCCTCATCGGAAGTGTTGAGAACAAACTTCTCACCGAACGAACAAACCTTGAGCGTTCAAAACCACTTAAAGATTATTTCAAATTTATTCAATCACCAGATTTTAACAGATTTATTTCAATAACAGGAAGTTCTGAACTTTCACGCTATTTCGGATTGAAGAAAATTGTTGAAGCACCCGATTTTATTCAACGTAAAAAAGAAGCTGAATCACTTCGTTACAAAGACTCAACTGAGTTTCGTAAAAGAAAAGATTTTGAAACTTTGCAGAAAAGTGCACGAATAAAACACTATTATGATACCCTTTCCTCCGTTGAATACCGTTTGTTTCTTGAACTTGAAGCTACTGAAAGGGGAAATTTGGATGATCGTTCAAAAAGAAAAGATCCAAAAATAAAAATATATCGTAAATATCTGAATTCAAGGGTCTACAAAAATGTAAAAATAGTTGAAGAACATGGCCTTCCTGCCAAATTGGAACAACTAAAACAAGAGACCAGTACCAAATCTTTTCTCGAAAGTGAGGCCTATCTTAAAAACGCAGCACGTTTCGAAACGACCCCGGATTATGCGCCATTCAAAGAGTTTAAACAACTATCGAAAAGCAGCGAAACGATATTTTATCTAAAGTGCAGCAAGTCTTCTCTTTATGCTAATTATCAAAAAATAGTCGATTCGAAAGAGTTAGCTCGTCTTATTGAGTTAAGATCAGAAGTCGAAAACCCGGAATTTAAACAAAGGGTTGCCTTTCTAAAAAACAAGAACAGGTTTAACACTACACCGGCCCGTACCACTGAGAAAGAGTTTTATAAATTGGAAAACAGCAAGACCATTAAGAATTATTTTCAATTACAAAAACGACCGGAGCTTGCATTCTTCAATCAGTGGGAAGTTGTGATGGAAGAGAATTTTGCAGAGCACCAGCTTTCTACAACACTTTGGGAACCAGAAAATTACTGGGGCTCAAAAATGGCAGGCTTCAGTTTCTCTCAGTCAAATGAGCTTCAGGCATATCATGGATTGAAGAACATTGTGATTCGTAATAATGTACTCTCAATTGTTACCAAAGCCGAAAAATCAGAAGGAAAAGTTTGGGATCCTGCGATTGGACTTCTAACCAAAAAATTTGATTTCAGTTCCGGTATTTTAAATACTGGAAATAGTTTCAGATTCAAAGAGGGCGTAATAGAAGCAAAAGTTAAATTTCGTGCAAATAAAGCCTTCACAAGCGCATTTTCGCTTACCGGTAACCAACCGTTCCCTCAAATTGATGTTTTCAGGAGCGGAAATAACTGTGTTGGTCTTGGCATTATTGATCAGCCAGGCATAAAAGGTGTCAAGCAATTAGCTCAGGTCAAAGGATTGAATTATAATAATTTTCATATTTTCAGAGTCGAAATTTCCGGAAATCTTGTGGTCTGGAAAATCAACAATTATGAAGTCCACCGCGAACATGTTTCAAAAAATTTGGGTGAATTGTTCATCAATTTTATTGGTAGTCTTCACCAGCCGGTGAACGGAGAGTCGTTGCCACACCATTTCGAAATTGATTGGGTAAGATGTTTAAAAAAGAAATAACCAAATAGTTTAAGAATGAACATCTGGTCCGAAGAATTCGAAGGTGCAATTACAATCTGCGATCGGGAAGGAATCATCATATATATGAATGATGGCTCAAAAAGGGTTTTTATGAAGTATGGCGGAGCGGACCTTATGGGTACAAATTTACTCGACTGTCATCCGGAACCTTCGCGTTCAAAACTGGTAGAAATGTTAAAAACTCCAACTACCAATACCTATACAATTGAAAAAGGAGGTATAAAAAAAATCATTCATCAATCGCCCCTATACGAAAATGGTGTTTTTAGCGGAATGATTGAAATGTCATTTGAACTGCCGCATACGCTTCCCCATTTCAAACGCGATTAATGAGAAGAAGTGAGAGCTAGAAGGAGATTGAAACATTCTCTCCTTTTCGCCCTCACTCCTCTTCCCTCAGTCTCCCCTTCTCCCAATCGCCCTCACTCCTCATTTAATTCGAAGACCCCTTCTATCTCTACAGGTACATTTTCGGGAAGACTACCTACTCCTACTGCACTCCTGACTCCAATCCCGTTTTCACGACCAAAAACTTCAACGAAAAGCTCGCTGCATCCGTTGATAATAAATGGTTGTTTCTCAAAATCAGTGGTTGCATTTACCATTCCAAACACTTTGATTACGCGTTTGATCCGGTTAAGCGAACCTAAATTGGCAATCAAAGTTGCCAATATCGTAAGTCCCACCTGCCGTGCTGCCAGTTTGCCTTCTTCCTGGTCAATATCCTTTCCAATCTTTCCTTTGTGAAGTGTACCGTCAATATTTACAGGCAAATGCCCCGACAGATAAATTAAATTTCCAACCCGCAATAGTGGTGTATAAACACCTTTAGGTTCCGGTGCCGGAGGCAATACCAGGTTCATTTCTGAAAATCTCGCTTCGTGATCCATAACAATTGCTTTAGTTTTTAATTTCCAAAATTATAAGTAAAAATTAATAGAATGTTTGGAGTGTTGGTCCTGAATTATTTGGCAAGGTTCAATAATTCTGAAAAACTGTGATCCGAAATAATTACATCTGCATAATGGTTAACCAGTTCATCTTTCGAACAAAATGAAATACCAAGTCCTGCTTCCTTTATCATACATAAGTCGTTCATACTGTCACCGATGGTGATTGCGTTTTCAAGCATGATTTTGTATTTACCAAGTATACTTAACATGGCGTTGGTTTTGCACACCGAGTGTTTGCACAAACTAGCAGGGTTATTGAAAAGAAAAGAAGGAATTTTCACCTCGCCGGTACAAATACTTTTCGAAAACTCCAGTTCATTCGAAAGCGAGAAATCCATTCCCAACTTGTTTTTGATATGAGATGTAATGCAATCGTAACTATCGGATATAATTCCCACAATATATCCCCTGCTCTTAAGTTCAGTCACAATCTCTTTCGTTCCTTTAATAATCGGCAAGTTGTCTGCCAGAGCAATCAGTTCATTGAATGATTTTCCTTTGAGCAGTGTGGCGATCCTTTTGGTAAGAATAATTACATCAGTTTCAGAGGAACGAATATTCATTAACTCTTTTTTGAATTCAAATTTATTGGCGCAGATATCAATAAATCTACCCTCTACCAAAGTGTTATCCATATCAAAAACGACCAGTTTATCCAATGTGTTTAATTGATTTTCCAATGCAAACTCCATTTGTGACCGGATTTCGTTAAGTGCACCAAGTTCTTCAAAATTGTAGTGGGGATTCTTTGATGAAGCAGCTTTCAAAATAATAGCCTGAGCCACCTCTTTGCTCATTTTACCAAGTGCCTGCCAGGGTTTGCTCTTATTTTCGAGGTAACCTATTTCAACCTCTTTTACACGTACATGCATCAGGTACATATCGATAAGGATGCTAATATCCACACCATAATCCTCCCTGAAATCCAATTGCATAAAGAGTGATTTTCTACCCGCAATCATCCCGCTAAGGGGCTGACTGAAACGAAGTAACTCAGGAAAAAAAATACTGAGCAATGGTTTGGCAACAAGTTCGGTTACCCTGCCGGCATTCCGGTTGAAGGATGATTTAACAAACTCTGCTTCGTCTTGTATTAATGGGTCTGTAAGCAGCTTTATGGTGTAGTGCGGGTAAGGGTCTATATCGCCATCGAGAAAGGCAATAATATCGTTCTGTGCACAAAGAATACCATCTTTCATGGAGGAACCTTTACCCAATTTTGTACTGGTAATAACTTTGGCACCATTTTGAAGCGCAATGGAAACGGTCTTGTCGAGCGATTTGTCGTCCACTACAATTACCTCACTAACATTCGGCTGTCTTTTAGCAAATTTGACTACGCCTGCTATGTGTTCCTCTTCATTCAGTGTGGGGATTATTACAGTTATCATTATTGGTAATTTATTGATGATAAAAACACCAAAAAAATAATTATTGTACCTTGGTTAGTAAAAATAAATAAAAAATCTTTGATTTCGAAATATGAAATTGATTTCTGTCAGAAACCTTTATCATCGAATGATCGCGAATTAACATGAAAATCAATGTGTCTTCCAGATCCGGCATATGCACGATTAGAAGACAAATTATTAGGACTCAGATTACGAGTAAGCCGGGCTGAAGTTGATTATTTTGAACCTTGATTAGGCCAGATTGAAAACAAATTGATCAGTTCAGCCTTAAAAATAATTAAAAGTTATTCGTTTAATTATCAACTACCAAAAGCCGGTATCCCACATTGTGAATATTTTCAATCTTTACGGAAGGGTCGGCTTTGAGTAATTTTCGGAGCCTCGAAATAAATACATCCAAGCTGCGACTCGAAAAGAAATGGTCGTTGCCCCATACAGCATTCAGAATATCCTCGCGCCGGAGCACCTTATTACGATTTTCGAGCAGAAAAGCCAGAAGAACGGCTTCACGGTAGGTAAGATCCTGTTGAACATCGCCAAAAATCAGTTTTTGATTCCCTGCTATGAATGTAAACAGGCCAAACCGGACCAACTCATTTTTCGTTTCCCGCCTGGGTTGGATCTTGCTGCGTTTCAGAAAAATTTCAATTTTAAGTACCAATTCCTCAATGCTGAATGGCTTTGTAATATAATCATCGCCACCTTGCTGCAAACCGTAAATCTTATCCTCATGCGTTGATCGGGCCGTCAGAAAAATAATGGGAATCTCTTCATTAAATGTTCTGATCTTCCGCGCCAGCGTAAAACCATCCATCTTTGGAAGCATTACGTCAAGAATACAGAGGTCGTAGGATTGACAACTAATTTTTTCGAGGGCAGAAAATCCATCTTCACAAAAATCAACCGAATAACCTCTTAACTCAAGATTGTCACGCGTCACAAACGACAACGTAAGATCATCCTCTACATATAGAATTTTGCCTTTGCTCATATTCTTTTTTTCTTATCCGGTATTTCAATCACGAAGTTGGACCCTTTTCCAGGCTCACTTATTAAGGAAATCTCCCATTTATGGGCATCACAAATTGTTTTCACGTAATACAATCCGAGACCAAATCCTTTCACATCGTGAAGATTACCTGTTGGAATCCGGTAAAACTTCTGAAATATGCGATGCTGAAAATCGGGATGGATACCGGGGCCGTTGTCACTGATCCTGATTAGAATTGATTTTTCTGTTTGTTCGGTTTCAATGTTGATAACCGGCTCCTTACCTGAATATTTTGAAGCATTATCAAGCAGATTATGAAGAATATTGGTCAGGTGAAGTGTATCAGCTTCAATACTTTTCACTGCATCCGAAAGGTTGGTATTCAGTACCAGCTGCCGATTCGAATTAGCCTTGCAATTTTCAGCCACTTTCAATATTAACGAATTCAAATCAATTGCCTCCTTCTTCAGATGAAAACTCTGGCTTTCAATCCTGGCGATCTGCAGGACTTTATCAACCTGCTGATTCAGCCGGTTGTTTTCTTGTTTAATCACCGAACCATAAGTAAACAGCCGGGCAGGATGGTTGATTATATCGGGATCCATAATTACATCGGCCGAGATATTGATACTCGAAATCGGAGTTTTAAACTCGTGTGTCATATTATTGATAAAGTCCTTTTGCATTTCCGACAAGCGCTTCTGCTGTAGAATAACGAATATCGCGTAAACAAAGAAAATAATAGCAACGAGCAGGAGTCCTATAAAGAAAAACCAGATCGCCATATCGCCGATAATCGTATTCCTCAGCAACGGGAAGTTAACCCCAAAATAGTAGGTGTATTGATCGTATTTGGGAAGGTTGGCAGTGAGAACATTGGGTTTAGCGATACCACTTTTCGCCAAATAATTTCCATACTCCATTTTGTCAGTCTGGCAATTGTAAATCGCGTACTCAAAATCGGTCTGAAGATTTAATTTGTCAAATTCAGCTTTCAGGTAAAACTCAAGAATATTGGCATCAATCACGCTGTTGATGTCGACCACATAATAATTGGAAGAAAGCTGACGGACAGGATTAGTGTGAGGCAGTGCCGCCTGGTTATATTTGCTCATCTGCTCAGCCACATTTCGCAGCCCGATCAGCACACTCTGTACAAACTGTTTCTCCTTGATATTCCATGCGTTCTGGAGAAAATACACCTGTATCGAAATGATTCCGATAATGGCAAAAGCCCCCAATAAAACGACAAACCGAATTTGTTTCTGACGCATTGTAAATTTTGAAAGAATAAGTTGGAGAATCAAAAAAACCTGAACTGGTGGTTCTGATTTTACACCCGATAAAGTTAAGAAAATTACCAAATTGCCTCCGTCGTTTACATACTTTTACATTTCATTAGGTTTGTTTTACATTTTATTGTTCGGATTAAGTAAGAAAAATCTCATATTTGCAGTGTTTAAAATCAAAATAGTTTAAAGATGAAAAAATTAATTCTTTTATTGATCTTACCGATAATGGTAGTGTTTTATGCGAATGCGCAAACGCCAGCTCCTGTCAATCCGAACGCCCCTGTGGCAAAATGGGATAAGATGGTGAATGATTTTGGAGATATTGCTTTAGGGATTCCTAAAACTGCCGAATTCACCTTAACAAATACAGGGAAAGAGCCTTTGATCATCAGCTCGGCTAAAGCATCATGTGGTTGCACAAACCTGAAATACGCTTCGGAACCCATTCTTCCAGGGAAAACCAGTGTAGTTTCGGCGACTTATAATGCTGCTGCGCAGGGTATATTTACTAAAACGGTAACTGTCATTACCAATGCCGATCCGAATCCGGTGGTATTGCAAATCAAAGGAAACGTATTGCCAAAATAAGAATCCGGTGATAATTCCATCATAAAGGTGAGATCTTTTCGAGGTCTCACCTTTTTTGTCTGAACAAAAACCTGCTTTTTCATCTTAATACTATATCTGCGGATAGAGGTTGTTAATATCAAATCGTTAAATATTGGATCAGGCAAATCAAACACTTTTTCGATGCATCGAAATAACCTATTTTTACCGGGAATTTTAAACTGTTAATTCAATTCAATACAGATATGGCAAATATTCAAAAAACAATGCTGATGATCCTCGATGGATGGGGCATTGGCGATAAGTCAGCTTCGGACGTAATCTACTCCACCCCAACTCCTTTTATCGACTCTTTATACGAAAAGTATCCTCATAGTCAGTTGCTTGCAAGCGGCGAAAATGTTGGGCTACCCGACGGACAAATGGGAAATTCTGAAGTAGGTCACTTGAATCTTGGTGCCGGCCGCGTCCTCTATCAGGATCTCGTAAAAATCAATAAAGCTATCAGGGAGAAAACATTATGGAGCAATCCCCAGATTCTTAAAGCTTATAACTATGCCAAAGAAAACAACAAGCAGGTACATCTGATCGGACTAATCGGTCCTGGCGGGGTTCATGCACTTAGTTTACACATGATTGCCCTTGCTCAGATTGCAACAGAACTGGGATTGAAAAAGATATTTGTCCATGGACTCACCGACGGACGTGATACCGATCCCCGTTCTGCATATGATTTTATCAAAGAGGATCTTAAAGCACTTGAAAATACGAATGCCAAATTTGCTTCCCTTATCGGACGCTATTACGGCATGGACCGCGACACCAACTGGGATCGTGTCAAACTGGCTTATGACCTGCTTACCAAAGCGGAAGGTAAAAAACGGAAAGATGTTCTTGCTGCTATTCAGGAGTCGTACGACGAAGGAATAACTGACGAATTCATTAAGCCAATCGTGTTTACTGATGAAAAGGATCAGCCACTTGCAACAATTCAGGAGGGAGATGTAGTGATCTGCTTCAACTACCGCACCGACCGTTTGCGCGAACTCACAATCGTCTTTACGCAAGAAAATCATGCAGAACAAGGGATGCATACAATACCATTGGAATGGTACACGATGACTAATTATAAAAAGTCATTCCATGGAATCAATGTTATTTTCAACAAAGACAACGTACTTAATACAATTGGGGAAACGGTTTCAAATGCAGGGCTCAAACAGATCAGAATAGCAGAAACTGAGAAATTCGCTCACGTCACTTTCTTTTTCTCAGGAGGCCGCGATAACGAATTTCCAGGCGAAAAACGGATCCTGATCCCTTCACCTAAAGTTGCCACTTACGATCTTCAACCTGAGATGTCCGCGTTTCTGGTAAAGGATTCGATAGTTGCTGAAATCAATGCGAAAAGCGCCGATTTTATCTGCCTTAACTTTGCCAATGGCGATATGGTCGGACACACAGGCGTTTACAGCGCCATTCAATCGGCTGTTAAGGCAATTGACCAGTGTGTACATGAGGTTGTAACAGCTGCTCGTGCCAACAACTACGATGTGGTTATCATTGCCGACCATGGAAATGCTGACTTTGCAGTTAATGCCGATGGCAGCGAAAATACGGCTCACTCTTTGAATCCGGTGCCGTTCATATGGGTAACAAACCAGACCAACGCAAAGACTTCAAACGGAATCCTGGCAGATGTAGCTCCTACCCTTCTTACGATAATGGGTATTGCTGTTCCATCAGATATGACAGGGAAAGTGTTGATTGAAAAATAAAATCAGGCATTTTACACTGATAATCAAATTTTTAAATAAATACCTGATTCCGGCTATTGGTAATTGCTGATAGCCGGAATTTCAACGCTATATGCTACAAATAGGAAAAACCATCATCAGTCTGGATGTTATTCAAAAAGAATTCTGTTGCGATCTGGACAAATGCAAAGGAGCTTGTTGTGTCGACGGTGACAGCGGTGCGCCAATGACACCCGAAGAGGCAAGACTAATTGAAGAAATGTATCCTGAATTTGAGATCTATTTGTCAGAAATGAACAAAGCAGAAATCAAAAAACAAGGATTTTCAGTAATTGACGGTGACGGAGATCTGGTCACACCGATTGTAGGAAATAATGAGTGCGTCTTCACTTTTACAGATGAGGCAGGAATTACCAAATGCTCCATCGAAAAAGCATATTTTGACAAACATACAGCTTTCAGGAAACCTGTTTCCTGTCACCTCTTTCCCATCCGGATCACAGAATACAAACGTTTTGATGCAGTAAATTACCAGGAATTAGATATCTGTAAACCTGGGAGAATATGTGGGAAATGTAATGGAACACCACTCTGGCAATACCTGAAAGAACCACTTATCCGCAAATACGGTCAGGAATGGTACAAAGAATTCGCTTATGCAGCTGAAAATCTGCCGAAAGAGTAATACGATTTTCATTGCCTGGTTAATAATGGATTTGAAGGTTAGCCATGAACAGTCAGCTTCAAATATCTGCCGGCTAATTATTATAAATGTTCTTTGATGAAGCGCTTAGTTACCATCAGCAACCACTATCATTTCGATATTACCTTCATTTACAGCTACTGCATCGACCAGATAGGAAGGAACGAGCCGTTCTCCGTTACTTATAGTAGATAAATATGGATCTACTGGTTCGTTTTTAGCCAGATGCATCGCAAGTTCGGCAGCAGTAGTAGCCATTGTCTTAGTCCTTTTAAACACCGTCAGTGCCTGATTACCTTTCATAATTTGCTGAATATTTGGCGCATCCGCATCCTGACCAGCAACAGCGACTTTACCTTCCAATCCAAATTCTTTCAGCGCTTTAATGGCACCCATTGCCATCGCATCGTTACCACATATAATAGCATCAAGCTTTTTTGAAGTAGTATCCAAACTGTTAATTGCCAAGCGATATCCTTCGTCGGTCCTCCAGGATTTTGCAAACTCCCTATAAGCTACATTTATCTCATGTCGTTCGATAAATGGCTGTAAAATATTCATCTGTCCGATATAAATCATGCGACTGTTGTTATCATAAGTAGGGCCCTCGAGCAATGCATAGTTTCCTTTGGGTTTAATTTTTGAAATGAATTCGGCCTGAATTTCGCCTACTCTTATATTGTCCGTTGATACGTAATAATCCAATCTGCAATTATTAATCAAGCGGTCATAAGCGATTACGGGGACTCCTTTAGCATGGGCCATACTAACAATATTTGCAGAGGTCGTCTGGTTAACAGGAATTACTACAAGAACCTGGACACCTGCATTTATTAAATCTCTGGCCTGGTCCAATTGTTTATTGCCATTATTGTCAGCCACATTAACCAGTGCAATGCCACCAAGCTGTTTCACCGCATCGACAAAGTACTTCTGATCATTTTGCCAACGAGGCGTTTCAAAACTGTGAACAAGCAACCCAATTTTTGGGTGTTTGTTTACACAACCGGCAAAGATTAACCCTGCCAGCAGAAAAAACGAAAAAATCGCAGTTCTCATCTGATATTTGATTTTGGGATTAATAATTACAGCTAATAAATTAGAATCAATTATTTACGCCATAACAGCAGGAAGCTGATCCAGTTTTGAAGAAATATTGATGAGTAGTTTATAATCAAAGGTACAGAACAATTCTAAAAAATGTAATATTTTGAAATTTTTTTTTCAAAAACTTTAACAATTCCATTCAGTATAAAACTGATCAAGAAACTGGCGCATAAAATCGTGTCGCTGTTCAGCTAAGGTCCGCCCCATTGTTGTTTGCATCTGATCTTTTAACAGCAATAGTTTCTCGTAAAAATGATTGATCGTCGGAGCAGTGCTTTTTTTGTAGTTTTCAAAATTGGTATGCATCTCAGGTGGAATTGAAGGATCATAAATTCCTCGTCCCCGACTACCACCATAAGCAAACGTTCGCGCAATCCCAATTGCGCCAATTGCATCCAATCTGTCTGCATCCTGCAACACTCTACATTCCAAAATATCGGTGAAGGTATTTACGCCCGCTCCTTTAAAACTCACCCCTTCGATGATCCCGCAAATCCGCGCTGCATCATGTTCTCCAATACCACATCTTTTGAGCCATCTTAGAGCTTTCTGTCCATCACCAGCGCTTCCGGTAAGTTTCCAATCATCAATATCGTGAAGTAATGCGGCCAGTTCAACAAGGAACAAGTCAGCTTCAACTGATTTACCGATCATTAATGCCAGATTTCGCACACGGTGGATATGCCACCAGTCGTGCCCCGATGAATCGCCTTCAAGAACCGATTTCACAAAATCCTCAGTCTCCTTCAATAAAATTTCCTTTTCCACAAAATACGAATTTAGTATTATTATCATTTAAGTTAACCTTCCAATTACATTCTATTTCCGGCCAACGACGATTCAGAAAGATCGACAAAAAAATCTGCGATGAAGGTATAAAAAGAACGGTACATGAAGAAATGATGGCAATTTGCTTTCCTATTTTTAAGACCTAAAATGGTCTAAACGGATATGATTTGGCTATATTTGTAGCTGAAAGAATCTATAATGATAGAAAAAGAACTCAATGGCAGATGGGCACAAAGTGTCATAGTACGTAAGGAAATTGACAAATACCTGATTGATGGTAAAGACTTTATCAATGAGAAGGATATCTTTGACCGTCTTGGAAAGAATATAAATCCAGATCCGAAATCAATTCATGATATTCTTCAAAAGTCACTTTCAATTAAAACGCTTGCCCCGGACGAAACAGCGGCACTTCTGAATGTTACCTCGCCCGAAATATGGGAAGAGATCTTTCAGACGGCACTCGAAGTGAAGAAAAAAGTTTACGATAACCGGATTGTATTTTTTGCACCACTCTATTGCTCTAATTTCTGTGTAAATAATTGTGCCTATTGCGGTTTCCGCGAAGCTAACAACCGCGAAGTAAGACGAATTCTCACTCTTGATGAGATCAAACGCGAAACCAGCTCGGTATTGAATGAAGGTCACAAACGGTTGATTCTAGTTTTCGGAGAACATCAGCGGTCGGATGCCGATTATATGGCAGCCGCTGTTAAAGCAGTATACAGTGTTGTAGAACCTGCACCCATTTCTGGTCGCCCCTCCTCCATTCGACGCGTCAATATCAATGCAGCTCCCATGGAGATGGCCAAACTGAGTCTGCTCAAAGAGGCAGGTATCGGTACTTACCAGGTTTTTCAGGAGACCTATCATCATGAGACTTACGGAGCAGTACATCCTACCAATACCCTTAAAGGTGATTATCAGTGGCGGCTTTATGCCCTTCACCGTGCTATTGATGCAGGGCTTGACGATGTAGCGATTGGTGCGCTATTCGGATTGTATGACTGGCGTTTCGAGGTGATGGGAATGTTATACCATACCCTTGACCTGGAAAGGCAATTTGGCATTGGTCCACACACACTTTCATTTCCGCGCATGACTCCCGCTTCAGGCTCGCCGCTAAGTTCAGACTCACCCTATCATGTCTCTGACGAAGATTTCAAAAAGTTAGTCGCAGTGTTACGGCTCTCAGTTCCAACTGCGGGAATGATCATTACAGCACGCGAAAAAGCTGAAATCAAAAGGGAAGTTATTCAACTTGGATGCACACAAACCGATGCATCAACCCGAATTGGAATAGGTGCCTACAGCGATCAGAAAACGGAGATCGATCTGGACAAAAAACAGTTCACGATTGGCGATCCACGCGATCTGGACGATGTAATTCAGGAAGTTGCCAAATTAGGCTTCATTTCCTCTTTCTGCACTGCTGGTTACCGTTGCGGTCGAACCGGTGAAACGATCATGGGTTTGTTAAGCCATTGCGAAGAAGGCAAGTTCTGCAAACTGAATGCAGTGTTAACCTTCCGTGAATACCTGACCGATTATGCTTCAGAAGCAACACGCGAGATCGGAGAACCATTGATTTTGAAAGAAATTCGCGAGATTGAATCGATGGATTACTTTAAAAATAAACCTCACCTTTTACAAAAATTCAGAAGTGAATACAGCGAAATTTTAAGCGGGAAAAGGGATTTGTATTTGTGAGGAAGTGACTTTGTGATGGAGTGATCGGGAGAAGGAAAAAGAGAAGATGCGAAAATCGGATAATACAAAGTGCCCTGCAAACCAATATTTTAACTTTCAATAAATCAAAATAACCAACTGTATGAAATTAAGAAAATCGAAACTTTGCATTCTATTTCTTTTGATTGTGTCCTTTTGTGATGCCCAGAATTTTCAAGTGACATCACCAGATAAAAATATCAATGTCACCCTGAAAAATGGGGATGAACTCATTTATTCTGTGATGTTTAACGGAAAACCAGTAATTCAGGAATCGGCTCTTGGTTTCGAATTTAAAACAGAACCAGCTATGAATAAAGGATTCGCGGTGATAGGCAAACAGGAACGAACCATCAATGAAACATGGAAGCCTGTCGTGAGATCCAAACATGCAGAAGTGATTAATAACTGTAATGAGCTGCAAATCATGCTCAAGGAGAAAACAGGCCTGATGCGCCAAATGGAACTTACTTTCCGGGCTTTTAACGACGGGGTAGCTTTTCGTACCAAACTCTATCGGAGTGAGATGAATGGTCATCGTCAGATTACAAAAGAGCTCACAACTTTTACAATTCCGGGCAATCCCAAAGCATGGGTAGTGGAATATGGAAAATATTCAACTTCTAATGAATCGGAATTTTTTGAACGTCCGTTAAGTTATATTTCTGACAAAACAATTGCAGGGATGCCATTCCTGATGGATTATGGAGATAAATGCTGGGTAGCAATCACAGAAGCTGTTATCGACAATTATCCTGCGTTTTACATTGGCACAAATGGAAAACAGAATGTCCTTACAACTAAACTGGTTCCACTTCCAGGCGAGGAGGAAGCAGGGGTAAAAGCCCGATTCGACGATGAGGTTTACACTCCCTGGAGAGTGGTAATGATTGGCGATACTCCCGGAAAACTCATTGAATCAGAGATCGTCCAGAACTTAAATGCACCTTGTGCCATACCTGATCCGTCATGGATCAAACCCGGAATGAGCGCATGGGACCATTGGTGGAGTGGTGAAGTAAAAATGGAGATGCCTGTCATTAAGCAATACATTGATTTCGCATCGCAGATGGGATGGCCATATATGCTTGTCGACTGGCAATGGTACGGAAAGTTCAATACCCCCGAAGCCGATATCACAAAATGGGCACCTCAAATTGATATGCCCGAAATCATCAGTTATGCAAAATCTAAAAACGTAAAAATCATTGTCTGGCTTTATAACAGTGATGTCAACCGCAATTCGGCTTACAAAAAAGCGTTCCCATTGTACAAAAAATGGGGTGTTGCCGGTATTAAAATCGATTTTATGGATCGTGATGACCAGGATATGGTGAACTGGTACCACGACATCATCAGATATGCTGCGGATAACCAATTGATGGTCGACTTTCATGGTGCCTACAAACCCGATGGCATCATCCGCACTTATCCGAATATGATTACACGTGAAGGGGTGATGGGAAATGAATACTACAAGTTTTCGGATAAAATGAGTCCTGAACACAATGTGAAACTGGCCTTTACACGTATGCTTGCCGGGCAGATGGACTATACACCAGGCGCTTTCCTTAATGTTACTAAAGAGCAGTATAAGAACCAGACGCCAGCAGTTGTTTGGAATACTAGAGCCGCAGAACTTTCAAAATTTGTAGTTTACGAGAGTCCGTTGACGGTGGTATGCGATCATCCTGATAATATTCTGAATCAACCCGGTGCCGATTTTTTGAAAATAGTTCCGACAACATGGGACGATATCCACTTTATTGATGGTTATCCGGGTGAATATGTGGCAATCGCTAAAAGAACTGGTTCTGATTGGTTTATAGGCGTGATGAATAATAGCAAAGAAAAAGAGATAACGATCAAATTAGATTTTATTTCAATTGGAGAACATACGATCGAAATTTGGGCAGATGCAAAAGATGCCAATAAATCACCTAAAAATTTGAAGATCTCGTCACAGAAAGTAAAATCCGGAGATCTTGTAAAAATTAAACTAGCCAATAATGGCGGATGGGTAGCCAGAATAACAACCCTGTAAATAAATGCGTTATTGAAGCGGCCAGCTATTGGCAACTAGCAGCTATTTGTCAGTAGCCGGCTGCCAATCGCCATTTTAGGACATGAAGCATTGCCGCATAATTAAAAAGTATTCTGAATGACATTTGCACGTAACAAGCAATTCCGAAAATTTTGTGCCTATGGTTTTCTGAAAAACCTCCTCTTTTTTGAGCCTTTTCTGATCCTGTTTCTTCGTGATGCAGGACTGAGCTATACACAAATCGGTTTGCTTGTTAGTTTTCAACTAATTACGCAGAATATTCTGGAGATTCCTGCCGGAATTTTGGCAGATTCGATGGGTCGGCGGCGTACTTTGATGGCATCATTTGCTTTTTATATCGCGGCCTTCATTTTCTTCTTTTTTAGCTATGGTCTTTTAGGTTTTATAATAGCAATGTTTTTGTTTGCATTGGGTGAAGCGCTTCGTACTGGCACTCATAAAGCCATGATCTTCGATTATCTTAAATTGAATGGATGGCAATCCGAAAAGGTGGCCTATTATGGTATCACAAGAGCATGGTCACAAAGAGGTTCAGCCCTTTCAGCATTGCTGGCAGCTTTTTTCGTAATTGCAACCCGCGATTACCGGATGATTTTTATTATTTCAGTGATACCATATCTTGCTGATTTAATTCTTGTTGCAAGCTATTCTTCAGCACTCGACGGATCGAAAACAGGCTTTCACCTGGCAGAAATCAAAGCCAATTATTACCGGAATCTCAAAGAGTTTTTCTATTCTTTCAAAAAACCCGGGTTGCTTAAAACGACGATTAATAACGCTATCTTTTCGGGATATTACAAAGCAGTGAAGGATTTCCTGCAACCAATCCTTGCCGTTCTGGCACTAAGTTTACCCGTTATGATCGGTTATTCGGATGAGCAACGCAGTGCATTGGTTGTTGGTATCGTCTATTTCTTCATCTATCAGGCAACCAGTTACGCCTCACGAAAATCGTCCGCCTTTTCGAAGAAAACCGTGAATCTCCAACAAGCTCTTTCCATTTCGCTTTGGACCGGACTATTGGCTGGTATCATCAGCGGAATCACCTATTACGCCGGGTATCCGGCAATAGCCGTCGCATTCTACATCATCATCTATCTGATTGAAAACCTAAGAAAACCCATAGCAATCAGCGAAACCGCCAATCAGCTTGATACAGATATTTTGGCAACTGTACTCTCAACCGCCTCTCAGTTCGAAACGCTGTTCGCAGCACTTCTTTCAGCTATGTTGGGTGTTTTTGCAGACCATTTCGGACTGGGAATTGCCATCGCATCAGTATCGGTGTTCGTGTTGATCACAGCGCCACTTTTTATCGTCCGTCATTCGGCTAAAAATCAATCATTAAGTAAATTCTAAGATACATTAAAAACGCTGAAAAATATTAAAATCCATGAACTTACCCGGTTTTGATCCCGAAATTCTCGAGAAACGTTTCCCCTACTTCGAACCAGCCCTGCGTCAGGCCATTGGTCTTGAAGGTATAATTACTGAACTTGAGGAAGGCGACGAAATGATACGCGAAGGACAATACATAAAATCATTTCCTTTGCTGCTCGAAGGTGTTGTTCGTGTATGCCGGATGGATGTGGATGGAAGGGAGTTATTGCTATACTACCTCAATCCTGGTGAGGTTTGCGCAATGGCATTAACCTGCTGCATGGGTCATACGAAAAGCAATATCAGGGCAGTAGCAGAAAGCAAAATCATACAGGTGCAGATTCCAATCCCTTGCCTTGACCGGTGGATTGTGCAATTTCAAAGTTGGAAAGAGTTCATTATGTATGCCTACAGAAAAAGGTTCGACGAACTGCTGGAGACAATTGACAGTATTGCGTTCAATAACATGGACGATCGATTGATCAAATTTTTCTTCGATCGCTACAACACAACTGGTTCAACAATTTATAGTGGAACGCACCAGGAGATCGCAATGTTATTAAATACTTCGCGTGAGGTAGTTTCCAGATTGCTGAAAAAGCTGGAACATGATGGGCAAATCATCATATCAAGGAACAAAATCGATTTCGAATCGTTGGTTTCCATCAAAAGATAGCTTAATCATTCTAAATATTTAGTCATCTATTTTGATTTTTCTAATTTTTATTTAAATTTGGTAAGAAATTCCTGAGAACCAAAAAATTAATAACCAAAAACATTCCCAGATAATTCAAATACTAACAACTAATTTTTCCAGAATAGTATCTTTTTTTGTTGAGTTACCGCTAATTTCAATAATAAACTTAAATAGTTAATATGGAAAAGCCTATCAAAAAAGATGGATCAACCTCCCCCCCTAAAAACAATGAGCAAGCTGCATCCGTGTTTATGCCACTTAACCGGAGGAACTTTGTCGGAACAATTACTTCAGCTGCAGTTGCGATTACAATTGTACCTCGTCATGTTCTGGGAGGAAACGGATTTGTAGCCCCGAGCGATAAAACCACACTTGCTTACATTGGAGTAGGTACCCAGGGGCTCAGAGAATTACTTCCGCTCTTAGATATTCATGAACTACAAATCATTGCCGTCTGTGATCCTCAAAAAGCAGCGACCGGTTATCTCGATTGGAGCAAAGATGGACTTCGGAATGAGATTCGGGAAAAACTTAAAAATCCCGGATGGAAATCAGGTGGAGACAATACAATCCCGGGAGGACGCGATAATGGAAAAGCAATTATAGATGAATACTATCAAAAATTTCGTCCTGAGCAGAAGCTTCACGGATGTAATGCCTATTCTGATTTCAGGGAACTTTTCGAAAAAGAGAAAGACCTGGATGCTGTCAAAGTGATGACTCCTGACCACCTTCATGGACTGATTGCTACGGCTGCGATCAAAAAAGGGAAGCATGTTTCCATTCACAAACCATTATCAAACAGGTTGCACGAAGGAAAAAAAGTAATTGACCTTGCACGAAATAATCCCAAAGTTACGACCCACCTGATTCCATGGGATTACAACGGATCGATGGAATTGGTGATGAAATGGATCGATGAAGGGAAAATCGGGACGCTTAAAGAGGTTTACAATTGGTCAAACCGTCCCGTCTGGCCACAATACCCTACATTACCAACCGATACCCCCCCTGTACCTAAAGATTTCAATTGGGATTTGTGGTTAGGTCCCGAAGTTTACCGCCCTTACCATCCCAACTACACAAATATGGTTTTCAGGGGATGGTACGATTTCGGAGGAGGATCGATGGCGGATATGGGGCATTACAGTCTTTGGACCGTATTTAAAGCGCTCGAACTTGAATCGCCAACCATTATTGAGCCAAATTTTAGTCACGTTTGTGGGTTGCGTGACTCTACCGCGTTCCAGATTAAAAACGATTTCTCCTTCCCGATGGCTTCCTCCGTGCGGTTCAAATATCCGGCTAAAGGGTCGCGACCGGCTATTGATTTAATCTGGTCTGATGGTGGTATACGTCCTCCGGTTCCAGCAGAATTATTCGAAGATAACAAGGAATTAGAAGCTGAGGGGATGATGTTTGTTGGCGATAAAGGGAAAATTCTCGCTGGATTTCATGTTGATAACCCCGTTTTGATTCCTGAAAAGCGAATGAAAGGAATCGAGACTCCAAAAATCAATCCCAAAACGGACAAACCTACAGGATTTCAACTATTTCTGGATGCCTGTCGTAACGGGAAACAATGCCCGGGCAGTTTCACCGAAGCGTTTCCAATCACTGAGGCGGTAAACCTCTATGCTGTTGCGCTCAGGGCCGGACGTCTGCTGAAATATGATGGATCGGACATGAAAATTACCAATGTGCCAGATGCCAATAAATACCTGTCGCGTGAGTATCGTGCCGGGTGGAATCCCGAGACGATTTAAATAAACTTAAACCACTGAAAAAGAAAACAATATGAACACATTAAACAGAAGGCAATTTATCGGCAAAAGTATGCTCGGATTAGGTTCTGCAGCCCTTTTATCACATCTCCCATTGACCGGCCACGCTGCCATTGTAAGTTCACATCCAAAACATCCGGTTGGATTTCAGGTCTATACCATTCGGGAAATGTTGGTTAAAGATTTTCCAGGGACATTGAAAATGATGGCAAAATTAGGTTATCAAGGTGTTGAAATGTGCTCACCTCCCGGATATATCACATCCGGATTTGAACCCCTCGTAAAAATGAAACCCGAGGTTATGCGAAAGATCATTACTGATGCAGGACTAACCTGCGAAAGTTCGCATTTCACATTTGGTGAATTGAAGGACAATCTTGCAGAGCGGATCGAATATTCGAAAAAGCTGGGATTGAAACAAATGATCTGCTCGAGTTTCTGGCTTCCTAAAGAGGCCACAATGACTGACTGGCTAAAAGCATGTGACCAGTTGAATGAAATAGGTTTAAAAACAAAGAAAGCCGGAATACAGTTAGGATTCCACAATCATCATATGGAATTCGAAAAGATCGATGGAGAATTAATTTACGATGCACTGCTAAAACAATTTGATCCGGAATTGATTAAGATGCAATTTCAGGTTGCGGTTATCAGCATCGGCTACAAGGCTTCCGACTATTTTTTAAAGTATCCGGGAAGATTTATCTCTGCTCATCTGGCGGATTGGTCCTCAGTCGAAAACAAACAAGTTTCTGTTGGTAAAGGAATTGTAGATTGGGGAGAATTTTACAATGCAGCCGAAATAGGAGGCGTAAAGAATTTCTTTGTTGAGATGGATATGGATAAATTCCAGGAGAGCGTCGAAAATATTCGTGCTATGTAGAAGAAAAAAACTTAAATAAAACTAAAAAAGCCGGTTATGTGACTAATGTTACTGACCGGCTTTATTCGTTTCGGTTTATTTGTATCGTTAAATTAAATATCATGAAATAGCCATGATTGATAAATCACAAATTGGAATGAATATTTACTCATGGCTATTCCATACGACCTTTAAAAAACAAATTATATACGTATGAAAGAAAAACTTATAAAATATCGTTTCAAAATACTGTTTGTGATCTTAGGCGGAATCGCAGGATTTCTATACTGGCGATTTGTAGGCTGCACAACCGGTACATGCCCGATCACATCGAACTGGTATGCAAGCGTTCCCTATGGGATGTTGTTTGGATGGTTAGTCAGTGATTTAGTTAAACCCAATAAAAAAATTGAAATAAAAGATGAAAATCAATAAATTAGCTTCAGCATTAGTAATTCTGGCAGTATCAACAATTTATTCATGCGGTTCAGGTGTTAAAGGAAATAACAGTGTCGCAACCGGCAACGAACTTAAAATAGTCAACGATATGGGAAGTTTTAACGAAATCATTAATAGCAGCACCCCGGTTTTGGTCGATTTTTATGCCGATTGGTGCGCTCCTTGCAAAATGATGGCTCCGATTTTACACCAGGTGTCCAAAGATATGGAAGGGAAAGTAAAAGTGATCAAAGTCGATGTCGACAAAAATGAAGACGCAGCCCGTAAGTATCAGATTCGAAGCATTCCAACAATGATACTTTTCAAGAATGGGAAAGCAGTCTGGCAGGGAGTTGGTGTAATGCAGGCTGACCAGATAAAAGCGATTATTCAAAAGAATAGTTAGGAAAATTCATCATAAGATTTCAAGGAGAAATTGCTTTGGTGAACTTTTGACACTTGCAGCTGGCTATTAGAAACCGATACGGCGCAAATAGCTCACAATCAAACTGAAATTCGGCTAATTTTAGGCTGCAAGTCGCTTGTTGGACTAACAGCCAGCTGCATCTTAAAGGACCATATCAAGCCTTAAAATATTCTGAGTGCCGGGAGTAATTTTGTAACGATCATCAAGGCGATGACCGATAATCCAAACAACTTGTTCGCCGTTAGCAAGAATCCATACATTCTCCTTTTCGGGCAGACTAAGCTTCGAGTCGATAAAAAAATCACTTATCTTTTTAAATCCATTCATTCCCAAAGGTTTGAAATAATCGCCTTGCTGCCACTTTCTGATCAGCAACGGGAACTGAACATGATCGCGATCGATACAGGCAACAAACCGGGAATCAGAAATCTTGAATTTGTCCTTTTTTTCAGAAGCCGAAATTTTTAGGTGAACCGGAAAAACAAGCTCCTTCATCCCCTCTTCGAGGTAGAACTGCTTCCTGTTTTCTGGTTGAAGCGGTGACAGAATCAATGACTCCCGGTCACGAACTAACCGATGGCTATGTGAGACAAACTGTTTACCCGGAATGCCTTCAAGCGCCGCTACAATATCCCCAACGACTACACTGTTGAACCCAAATGATTTCAGAAACTCGAAGAGGTAGGTTGGTAAGGGATCAAGCAATTTCAGTTCAGCAATTGAAATCAGATAATCGTTCCCTTTCCGTAGTGCAACACGCTCCCAGGTTTGTTGAATCGCCCGATCACAGATTTTTGAAACGTCTTCCAGATGGCTCATCGTCCTGATCAGTCCTTCGCGAAATGACGGATTAAGGGTCTCCATAACAGGCAATAACGTATGTCGTATTTTATTTCTTTGGTAATCGAGACTTTGATTTGATGAATCCTCGCGGAAATCGAGAAAATTTTCGTGGCGGTACTTTTCAATTTCATCACGGGAAGCAAACAACAGCGGCCGCACAATTTTGCCATTTATGGGGTGCATTCCGGTTAATCCGGTTAAGCCTGTTCCTCTTGCAAGATTAAGGAAGAAAGTCTCAAGCTGATCGTCACGGTGATGTGCAACGGCAATGCAATCAAAATGATGCGTTGCCCTTATCATTTCAAACCACTGGTAGCGCAAATCGCGGGCAGCCATCTCTATCGAGATTTTATTCTCCAGCGCATAATCAGTTGTATCAAAAGATGTTTTAAAAAGAGGTGCATCGTATTTTTTTGCCAAATCACTCACGAGGCGTTCATCACCATCCGATTCCGCTCCCCTTAACCGGAAATTGCAATGCGCGATGGCAACCGAAAACCCGGCTTTATCAAGCAGATCGAGCAAAACTACCGAATCGACTCCACCGCTCACCCCAACAAGAACGGTGTCCGCCTGATTAAAAAGGTGGTTATCATTAATATATTTGATAAATCGTTGGATCATTTAATATTAGTCAGGGTTTACCATGTTAATTCCTAAAGTTGGCTATTCCCCTTCAATAATCCAACCTTTTCGACGATTTTAACAATTACCTCACACGCTTTGGCCATAGAAGGCGTTGGGATGTACTCGAATTTTCCGTGAAAATTATGGCCTCCTTCGAAGATATTCGGGCAAGGAAGTCCCATGTATGAGAGACGTGCACCGTCTGTGCCTCCTCGGATTGGAACGATCTTAGGCTGAACTCCCGACTCTCGAATCGCATCGGCAGCCATGTCAACAATGTATTTAACAGGTTCAATCTTTTCGCGCATATTGAAATACTGATCTGTCATTGCCAACTCAACCGTTCCTTTACCAAACTTGTCATTAATCAGGCTAACAGCATTCTGCATATTCCTTTTGCGATTCTCAATCCCTTCACGTGTAAAATCACGCAGAATAAACTCTATCTCTGCTTCTTCGACAGATCCATTTATATGCACAACGTGGTAAAATCCCTCGTTTCCATCGGTATGTTCAGGAACTTCATTCGGCGGAAGCATGGCAATTAATTGATTGGCAATCAGTATCGCATTTTTCATTTTGCCTTTTGCATATCCTGGATGTACGCTTGAACCGTGAATGACTATTTTAGCCCCCGAAGCATTGAAATTCTCGTATTCGAGTTCACCAAGTTCACCACCATCAATCGTATAGGCAAAGTCGGCGCCAAATTTCTCAACATTAAAATGGTCTGCACCTTCACCAATCTCCTCATCAGGTGTAAAAGCTATTTTTACCTTTCCATGCTTTATTGCCGGATGATTGACAAGATATTCCATGGCTGTGATAATTTCAGCCAAACCTGCTTTATCGTCTGCGCCCAAAAGGGTTTTTCCGTCTGTTACAATCAATTGCTGGCCAATATAACCATTCAATTCCGGGAATACGGTGGGTGAAAGCACAATATTCCTGGTTTCATTCAGTACAATATCACCTCCCGAGTAGGTTTTGATTACCCGCGGAGAAACATTTGCACCCGTAAAGTCTGGACTAGTATCCATGTGTGCAATAAAACCAACTACGGAAGTAGGATTTTCAACATTGGCCGGAAGTGTGGCATAAACATAGCCAAACTCGTCAACTATAACATCCTGTAGTCCAATATATTTTAATTCATCCGCCACCGCCCCTGCAAACTCAATTTGCCCGATCGTGCTTGGTGTAGTACCGCTCGTAGCATCGGAGCAGGTATTAAACCTGACATACCTTAGGAAGCGTTCAACTACCTTGTTTTCCATTTTCGCTTGATTTTAAAATAATAGTCCATCAAATATTAGACCTCAATCAAAAAAACAAATGGTAAAACCTTTCTGTTCATATAGTCGATTTACGAAATCATCAACCAACCACTTCAACAGAAAAGTCTCACCATTCCCGGGTTGATAACCAAACCCATTTGCAATTCTTAGTATGCTAATGCAAAAATCACCCTTCGATGTGAAGGTTTTCCTGTAACCATACATACACCCTCTTCATCTGGTGCATCGAAAGGGATACATCGAATGGTCGCTTTGGTCTCTTCTTTGATTTTAATCTCTGTTTCGGTTGTACCATCCCAGTGAGCAAGAAAGAATCCCCCTTTTGTATTAAGCAACTCTTTGAATTCGTCGTATGAATCAACTTTCGTTGTATTTTCGGTTCTGTATTTAAAGGCTTTATCGTAAATGTTTTTTTGGATGGCATCCAGAAGATCTTCAACCAACTGATCGATATTTTCAAGCTTTTCTGTAGATTTCTCCAACGTATCCCGCCGGGCAACCTCAATAGAGCCATTTTCGAGGTCCCGCGGACCAATAGCCAAACGAACAGGAACACCTTTCAACTCATATTCTGCAAATTTCCATCCCGGGCGTTGGGTATCGCGGTTGTCGTATTTTACACTGATACCACGGGCTTTCAATTTGGCCATGATCTCATTCACTTTCACCGAGATTTCGGCCAATTGATCCATATTTTTATAAATTGGAACAATAACAACCTGGTAAGGAGCAAGTTTTGGAGGAAGTACGAGTCCGTTATTATCTGAATGCGCCATTATAAGCGCCCCGATCAGACGGGTGGAAGCTCCCCATGAGGTAGCCCAAACATAGTCGAGTTTTCCGTCGCGGTTGGCAAACTGAACATCGAAAGCTTTGGCAAAATTTTGTCCCAAAAAGTGGGATGTTCCCGATTGCAATGCTTTACCATCCTGCATCAATGCCTCAATGGTGTAAGTTTCAATCGCACCTGCAAACCGTTCGTTAGCTGATTTGGAACCTTTAATCACAGGCATTGCCATAAAATCTTCGGCAAAACTGGCATATACGTTAATCATCTGATCTGTTTCTGCAAGCGCTTCCTGGCTTGTTTCGTGCGCGGTGTGTCCCTCCTGCCAAAGGAATTCAGTTGTGCGAAGGAACATACGCGTACGCATTTCCCAGCGTACAACGTTGGCCCACTGATTACAAAGAATGGGTAAATCGCGGTACGACTGTATCCAGTTTTTATAGGTACTCCATATTATTGTTTCAGAAGTCGGGCGAATAATCAGCTCTTCTTCGAGTTTTGCATCAGGATCGACCACAACACCTTTCCCGTTGGGGTCGTTCATCAGCCGGTAATGAGTAACCACTGCACACTCTTTGGCAAACCCCTCAACATGAGCAGCCTCTTTCGAAAAGAAAGATTTTGGAATAAAAAGCGGGAAATAGGCATTTACATGACCGGTTTCTTTAAACATTTTATCGAGCTGAACTTGCATTTTTTCCCAGATTGCATATCCATAAGGCTTGATTACCATACAACCGCGAACCGCTGAATTTTCAGCCAGATCAGCTTTTGAAACCAGGTCGTTGTACCATTGGGAATAATTTTCTTCTTTTGTTGTAAGAACTTTTGCCATTACTGATGTTTTGGTATAATATTTGCTTAAAAATTGTTAATTATCAGAACGCAAAATAACGAAAACTTCAGGAATTTTTTAATATAAAGGAGAACAAATCATGAAAACAAATGTCAAACTGCTCTCAGCCATAGCACTTCTCGCAAGTGCCTGTACTACAGGATCTATGGTTACATCAAGTAGTTACACCGACGATGTTTACTTTACCCCGGGTGACAATCCACCCGTTGTAGTCAGCACCGCTCCTTCAAGTGCAAGGCAGGTTAAGCGACCAGCCACGATCACTGAATCGCGACAGGAGGAAGCCGGGAAGATCGTTGATAACTATCAAAAAAATGGTGATCTTGATTCTACTGATTACGTTTATAATGAAGAATCCGATACAACTTACGAATCGGATGATGAGGCATTATACTTAATCAACAACTATAACGATCCCGAGGAGATCAGTTATACAACACGCATCCGAACCTTTTATAATCCTTACGCTTACGACCCTTACTGGGATTCTTACTATTCACCAGGTTGGGGATTTAACTGGGGAATTGGTTTCGGTGGCGGATACTATGGTGGCGGATATGGTGGTTTCTACTCCAACTGGTATAATCCCTATTACGGTGGCTGGTACAATCCGTGGTACTCTTACGGAGGTTGGGGTGGCTATCCTTACGGGGGTGGCGGATACTATGGTAGTGGATATTACGGTGGATACTACGGTGGTGGTTATTGGGGCGGCGGAAATTATGGTGGCGGATATGCCAATAGCCGTGATCACTTTTATGGCAGGCAAAACTACACCGGATCAGGCAGATCGAATGCTGTAAGATATAGCGGTGGCAGAGGTTCTGCGATTGGTTCATCCTCCTCGGCTGTAAATACAGGTAGCCGGGGTCAAACCGGAACATCTGGAACTACCGGAAGATCATCAAATACGATCACAAATGGCCGTCAGTCCTCAGGAACGACAGGAGTAAGTTCTGCACGCCAGGGAGGAACCCGATATACCATTGATCCAAATGTATCACGGAGTGTTAGAACAAATTCTGCGGGTCAGACAGGAACCAGAAATACAGAAACCCTGACCAATTTACGCAGGGGCCAGTCTTCTCAAGGTGCGAACTCATCAAATCAAAGCAGTCAGTCAGCAAGACAAGGCTCATCAGGATATACACCGACTTATTCGAGGCCACGGACAAATACACAGGCTACTTATAATAATGGTACATCCCGTCAATATACACGACCACAATCTTCAGGTTCCAGTTATTCGGGAAGTAATAATGCCAACCGTTATTCAAGGCCACAGAGCTCTTCTACAGGTACGCAATCATCTGGTCGGGCGGCATCAAGCAGTTCTTACCAGAGGGGTTCAAGCAGCAGTAGTACCTACTCAGCACCTTCAAGAAGCAGTTCATCCGAATCGTACACAACACCTTCAAGAAGCAGTTCATCCGAATCGTACTCGGCACCAGCAAGAAGCAGCTCTTCGGGTAGTTCATACTCTGGCGGAGGAAGTAGCAGCGGAAGCAGTAGTGGCAGTAGCAGCGGTGGCGGATCAGGACGCAGACGATAACAAGAAAAGGTATCCTGAAATTAGCTCTATAAAAATAAAAAACATTGATTATGAAAAAGTTAATACTCACCCTATTTGCAACAGCGGGATTAATGAGCCTTTCATTTGGTCAGTATGTTGACCAGGCCTTAATCTTCTCGCAACAGAATTACGGTTCTACAGCCCGGTCAAAGGCAATGGGAAATGCCTTTGGGGCCATTGGAGGCGATTTCTCTTCACTAAGCATCAATCCTGCCGGTATTGGAGTTTACCTCAGGTCTGAAGTTACTGGTACATTAAATATTATGGGGACCAACAGCATCGAATCGAACTCATCACAGGGTATGATTTCCAACGACATTAACGATAAAATCAGTTTTAGAAATGGGGGTATCGTGTTTGCGAATCCTGTTCAAAGCGGAGGTTCCGGCTTAGTTTCGTTTAATTTCGGGTTTGGACTCAATCGTCTCAATAATTTCAATCAAAGTCTTTCAGGCGGAAAAGACGGTTTACCCCAATCAAGAATGGATGAATATGCTAATATTACCAACGGGATAAATAGCACAAGACTTCTTGACGAGAATAACCCTTATAGTAACGGAACACCTTGGGAAAGTAAACTGGCTTGGGAGAACTACCTGATTGATGTTGCAAATCCTGGCGCGGATGGTATGGGAGATCAGTATCAATCAATTCTTTTACAGAATGAATTGGTTAACGAAAATATGACAATCAATAGTGAAGGGTATAACAACGAATGGGTAGCTACATTAGGAGCCAATATCAATCATAAGTTGTACCTGGGTGCAACGATTGGTTATCAGGAACTCCAACACAATATTTCAAGGAATTATAATGAAAACGGAGAATTCGGATATTTCGATTATATCAGCGTCGCAAAGACCGAAGGTAAAGGTTACAACCTTAAATTGGGAATTATTTACAAACCAATACCTGCGCTCAGACTTGGAGCAGCAATACATACTCCAACCTACTTTAATTTCAAAGAGGCCTATTATTGGACGATGTCTTCTCAATTACAAAATGTGAGTTCAGCGGCTAATGGATCTCACAACGCAGAAACGCCAATTACTGATTATGAGTATAATATGGATACGCCAATGAGAGCTATTGGTAGTTTAGCTTATCAATTCGGAAAGAAGGGAATAATATCCTTTGATTATGAATATGTTGACTATGCGAAAATGAAATTAAACAAGGGAGGTGATAACTATAACTTTTCGGCTGAAAATACTGAAATAAAAACTATTTTCCAGTCAGTCAGCAATCTTCGGATTGGAGGGGAGTTTAAACCAACTGATGCATTAAGCCTTAGAGCAGGCCTGGAACTATTTGGTAATCCATACAAAGCAAATGCATACAACCTGTCTCAACCAAATAAGGACTTTAAATACAATACATATAATTGCGGTATCGGATACCGTATTGACAATTTATCGTTTGATGTTTCCTACAGTTTGGGCAGCAGAACAGAATACTCCTATCAATATTTAGATGTTCTCACTACAGAGCTTGTCAAAAATCACATCAATAAAAACGAAATCGTTTTTACCTTGGGAATTAAACTCTGAAATACAAATTAATAGATTGCAAAAAAGAGGAGCCGGAAATGGTTCCTCTTTTTTTATGTATATTAAAGTGCAAAATATTAAGATTTTTACCGTTCCGATTGAATAGGAACCCGTCCGGATTAACTTTCCATCCGCCAGATTAACTGGGGACCCATCCGGATTAACTTTCCAGCCGCCAGATTGACTGGGGACCCGTCCGGATTAACTTTCTTGCCGCCAGATTAACTGGGGACCCATCCGGATTAACTTTCTTGCCGTTCGGATTGAATTTTTCACAACAAACCCTTCGAGGGTCTGCAACCGCTCGAAGGGTTTGGGTTTATTTAAAGAATCATCCCCGCACCAACCACATTATTGGTTGCTTCGTCAATCAGGATCAGGCTTCCGGTATCGCGGTTTTTCTTGTACGGATCGAAAAACAATGGTTTCGTTGTTTTAATCGTGATTTGTGCGATCTCGTTTAATCCGACACTCAAATCATCGTGAATCTCCTCTGTGGTATTGATATTCACCTTGTATTTTACTTCGGTAACGATGCAGCGCAACTCGTTTGAATTGTGCTTCAACTGGTATTTCCCCCTTAAAACAAGCGGTTTTTCGCTGAGCCAGCATACCATCAGATTGATCTCCTGCGATTGCTGCGGCTGATTAATCGCATCCACAATCATCGATCCGCGGCTCACATCAATTTCATCCGTCAACCTTAAAGTCACAGATTGTGGCGGGAAAGCATATTCGAGACTTTCGCCGGCAAAATCAATCGCTTCAATGGTTGTCTTTTGGCTGCCGGGTAAAACAACTACCTCCTGTCCTACCCTGAAAACGCCACTCGCCACACGGCCGGCATAGCCACGGTAATCGTGGTATTCGTCTGATATTGGACGAATAACGTACTGTACAGGGAAACGAGGATCATTCAGGTTCCAATCTTCTCCAACAGGTAATGCTTCGAGCAATCCAAGGAAAGTTAACCCGGTATACCAGGGCATATTTGTTGATTCATCCACTACGTTATCGCCCAGTTTGGCACTGATCGGCAAAAAATGGAGATCCTGGTTACCTAATCTTCCGGCAACCTGTATGAAATCGGCTTTAATCCGTTCGAAAACTTCCTGGCTAAAATCAACCAAATCCATCTTATTCACACAAACCAGTACGTGTGGGATATTCAGTAAGGCAGCAATATAAGCATGACGGCGGGTTTGTTCGATCACACCGTTGCGGGCATCAATCAGGATCACCGCAGCATTGGAGGTTGATGCCCCCGTGACCATATTACGGGTATATTGAATATGCCCCGGTGTATCGGCAATAATAAATTTTCGTTTGGGAGTTGCAAAATAGCGGTAAGCCACATCAATCGTAATCCCTTGCTCCCTTTCGGCACGCAAACCGTCAGTCAGCAACGCCAGGTTAACCTCTTCGCCTCCGCGACTGATACTTGCCTGTTCCAAAGCTTCCATCTGGTCTTCGAAAATTGCTTTACTATCATACAATAACCTACCAATCAATGTACTTTTACCATCATCAACACTACCTGCGGTTGTAAACCGCAGTAATTCCATATCGAGATATCCGTGATCTTTTCCAGACATAATTTACTTTGTAAAATTAAAAATACCCTTCGCGTTTGCGATCTTCCATTGCAGCTTCCGAACGTTTGTCGTCGGCCCTGCCACCACGTTCTGTAACACGACTGGCCGCCACTTCCTGAATAATGTCTTCAAGCGTATTCGCCTCCGAAAGTGTTACTCCTGTGCAGGTTATATCGCCAATTGTACGGCAACGAACGTCTCTGAGCTCAGCCTTTTCATTGGGTTTTAATTGCATAAAAGGGGCACATGCCATCCATGCACCATCGCGGCAAAAAACTTCGCGTTTATGGGTAAAATACAAACTTGGCATCTCGATGTTCTCCATCAAAATATATTGCCACACATCCATTTCGGTCCAGTTGCTGATCGGGAAAACACGGAAATGTTCGCCCATGTGTTTTGCTCCACAGAAAAGATTCCAAAGTTCAGGCCGTTGATTTTTGGGATCCCATTGTCCAAACTCATCACGATGTGAGAAAAACCGCTCTTTGGCCCTTGCTTTCTCCTCGTCGCGACGTCCGCCGCCCATCGCGCAATCGAACTTCATCTCTTCGATGGCATCGAGCAAGGTAACTGTTTGAAGGACATTACGGCTTGCATTCAGTCCTTTCTCTTCGACAGCCCGTCCATTATTGATTGAATCCTGAACATACTTGACAATGAGACGCGTACCCGTCTTTTCAGCAAGATCATCCCGGTATTTAATTGTCTCGTCAAAGTTGTGACCCGTATCGATGTGCATCAATGGAAACGGGACTTTCAACGGATGAAAAGCTTTCCGGGCAAGGTGAAACATCACAATTGAATCCTTTCCTCCCGAAAAAAGCATTACAGGTTTCTCGAACTGGGCAACAACTTCGCGTATTACAAAGATTGACTCTGATTCAAGTTCCCGTAAATGATTTATTTTATAGTGCTCCATATCAAATGATTTCTCAAATTTTTTAATTCTCTTCCTGATTCAGAAACTCATTTTGGGTCTCCGATCTGACAGGGCACAAAAATAGTCAATCCGATGACATATTCGGCCATCAGATTGACTAAGATATTGGTAGTATTAGTGCGTAATTATGAAAGCAGGAGTTGGAAGACAGGACTCGTATGCAAATTAATATTAGCGAATTTAATACGAAAAGGGAGTGCCTTTTCTCAACTGCATCCTATTTTTCCAGTGTTAGAACCATATATGAATGAGGTTTCAATTCCAGATTAAGTACCGATTTGATCACCGGAGGTTGGCGCCAACTCTGAAAGTATTCTTTCTTTTCACCTGAAATTTCTTGTCCTGAAACCAGATTTTTTGCTTTTGAAAATCCATCGGCCAACCGAAGTTTTACTTGCCGGGTTTCGTTTGAAAACGACTCAACAATTACCGTATTATTATCGTAAACAAACAAGCTAGTGTAACCGGGGCCTTCGAGTAAGGCTGGCATATTGGGAGTCAGTATTTCTTTTATTTTCGTTAGAACCTCAACAGGGAGTTGATACAAGTCTATCACATTGTCGGGAATCGTAAGCACATAAAATTTTCCTTTTGCATAATCGCCCCTGTGAACAATTGGCCAACCATTTGTGGCGTTAAAAGCTGAAACGACTTCCCACGAGTCATTTGTAATATACTTGATTTGAGGGATGATCATTTCGCGTTCAGAATAAATGTGGGGTCCCCATCCGGCAACAAATTCTTTCACAGAGGCTTTTGCATCTGTTACACGAAGTTCAACAATATCACTTAATCCTTTATCCTGCATTGCTTTTAGGAAACCGGAAGTGACCATGATATCTTTCCCTGCGAGTAATTGTTTTTTAATTTTTGAAACAATCAACGGATCTGATTTGGCTTGTTCTGTCAGAAAAATAATCGGTTCGTTCTCCGGAAATTGTGGAACAATATCCATCGGAACGCCAATCATTCCCATGTAATTTTGTAGAAACTCTTCTCCCATCGAATGGAATGGTTTGTAGCTTTTCACACCCATAGGTTTACCGAGCTGACCCAAAAACTGATCAATTGTTTCGAAAGTGTAACCGGCCGCACGTGCTATGGTTGTAGGAGAAACCATTTTGCCGGTTTTATCGGCAACAGGTTTCATCATTTCGTCGTAATTGAAACTTGTCGTTCCAAGATCTTGCCATACAGCACGATCGGTTTTCTGAAAAGGGCGTTGTAACTGCCGTATATCAAAAAGAGTGATTTCCGGAGCCTTGGCAAACATGGTCAGCCACAGTTGCTCCGCATAACGGTCCATAACAGTCATGCCGCCAGTATCAACCCAACCACCACCGTTTTTACCCGGTTTCAGGTTATCGAAATACCTGAAAATTAAATAGCCTAAATAGGATTGAAGATGCTGATTGCTTGATGGATCTCGCGTTTCTGTACCGGTGTAAATACCATCAAATAGTTGGGGTTCGGTTTCCAGATTAAACCCACAACCCTGAAAATGATCATACCAGTTTGGGTATTTAATCACTACTTTAATTTTCGGATTCACAGCCTTTGCCGGGTCGAGTATCAGTTCCTTCGCCGCTTTTGTCATAAGTTCCAACCGATAGTCTGTCCAGCTTCTATCGCCTTTTGCCTTGATGCACAAATTGCATTTGCAATCGGTAAAGAAGAAATCGTCCAGAATCAGTTCGTCAAAATTCCGGGCGGTAAATTCGACTATTTCCTTAATTTTCTTGCGATGCTCCGGATTCGTGTAACAGAAAGTTTCGAAATTATTGCTTTCGTTCACAGTTAAGGTGATTCCCCCGGATGTTTCAATTCCACGACTTTCGAAGAACTTCTTAGCCTTCAGTAAGGTAGCTTCATCAACAACCAACAAATCACGGTGAGTCTCAAGATAAATCTTATCAACCTTGACTTGTCGCGATACCTCATCCCAGATTGGTTCAATCCAGTTATTATCGCCCATTTTAGCAGTTTCGTAGGCCCTCGAATAGACAGCAACTTTGAAATTTTTGTAATGATCACCCGCCTTTACCGAGATGATTACCGAGACAAGTAATAAGATTGACAAAAGGGTATTTTTAATTGTATTCATAACTAAAAAGAATGAAAGGATTTAAAAATGAAGGTATGAAAGAATTATAACTAGTTGCCAATAAAGCCAGCCAGTGCATAAACCAAAGCTCCTTGCCAGTTGATCGCGATTTCGTTGGTTGTGTAATCTTCCTGTTTGTCGTTCCAATTTGTTGCAGACCGGCCACCTCCAACGAGGTAACCCGGCCATGGCTCAACAATGCTATCAGATCCCGAACGGCGGTCGTGAGGATTCAGTGGTGGTTGAATCCCCAGTCCAGTAACGAATGAACGATTGTAATTATTTCGGCCAAAGATATTTGCAATTGCATCCTGTGAAGTCTGAATGTATTTTTCGTCCGGCGAAATCAAATTCGCTACCTGCAGGTTCAACACTTGACGGGCGATGGTTCCATTGCAACCCCAGTAATACCGGATCAATGGACGTCCATAGACATCAGCCTCAGCATTTTTCGCAATTGAATTAGCAACCTCAATGCAATTTTTTTGAATTGTTTTCAGAATTTCAGGATTCTTACCCGGTTTTTTAGACAACGCATATTCAAACATTCCAAGATTGGATACATCACTCCAATCCCAGTCTTCATCAATCTTAAAACTAAGGGATTCAGCCTGAATTTCAAAATCTTTCAGAAAAGATGAATTACCTGTGGTTTCCCACATTTCGGCAGCAGCCCAAAGTCGATCATCTTTATCCGTGGTTTGGTAACCTCCGGTTTTAAATTCTCCTTGAATAAATCCCTTGTCTTCAAGATTATCTTTCAAAAACTGATAACTCAACTGTGCAGCTGCGAGGCATTTTTGAGAATAAGCCTTGTCAAAGGGTTCGAAATAGCGGGCAGCCTGGGCCATCATGGCTACGAAATCAGCAATAGCCGCTGAACTCCATTCGGTAAAATATCGTTTCTCCTTATCATCTTCGGGTTTACAGAAGGGTTCAAAGTTTTTCCGCGTTAGTTTGTGCGCCACCTTTCCCGTGCCATCAGTATATTGCATGGTTAGCAACCAATCGGTTTCCCATTTCAACTCTTTCAGAAAATCAGGATATCCTTTTGCGGTTTCGGGAAGGTCAAGTGTAAAATTTTTCAGATTGTTTTGAAACTGATCCCAGGCCATAAACATCATTCCGACAGTAACACCGGCATTTACCACATATTTACCATAGTCGCCGGCATCGTGCCATCCCTTGGTTCCATCACGGCGTTCGCCGGGTTTAGCCCGGAAATCTTCGTATCCATCTTCCATATGACATGCATCGTGTGCATAATGAATTCCATTGTGATCTCCTTCTACTGCCGTACCGCACCGCCAGAGATAAAAGCCCCGCATGCTTGTATAAAATGCATGGTTGTAAACCTTGAGAGAAATCTCAAATTCAGTGGATTTAACACCACCAGGCAGTTCAAGATAGTATTTTCCATTTTTGATGATAGAAGAAAAATCGGCAACCGAAACATTTTGGTTCACATCTTTCTGGAAAACCGGACTTGATATTTTCCCTTTAAATACAACTTTTTGATTGGCAACCTGTTTTATTACAAAAGTTTCGGCTTTGCCAATGATAGAAGCTTTTTTAGACGAATGCGGCAGAAAGCCCAGTGAATTTAAATGAATGCTTTGATTCTGAGCAAATACAACAGAATAAATGAAGGCAAAAATGATTAGCAGGAATGTTCTCATCTGAAGGTAAATTAGTTAAATTTATGCTTTAATTGAATTCGTTTGCACCATCCTGATTTCCAAATAAACCGATTAAATAATACAACGATGGATCACAAAAACATTTCGCAAGGTATTGAATCATCTCCGTTTATCCAAAAACATTCAACCCTGATTCGTATTTGGCATTGGGTTACTTTTTTGGTCTTATCTGCTTCGATGATTACGGTTTTAATAAATTCGACAATGCTGAATCCAAGAGACAATGTTGGAATGGTTCAGAATCAGCTGAAAGAAAAAGGTCTCACCGCTTCCGAACAACAGGCATTTGCAGTATCCCATGAATACGAGGACAAAATGTGGGATGTCCATAAATGGCTCGGTTTCGGATTGGCATTTTTATTGGCAACGAGAGTCCTGATTGAACTGGTTCAACCTGCAGAGGAAAAAATACGCGCAAGGATTAAAAATGCGATGGGTCTGCTAAAACTAAACGATGAAAATAAAGCCCAATACAGACATTACCTTAATGTAAAAAAGGTATACACGCTATTCTATATTATACTGCTGTTGATGGCGCTTACTGGTTTAGGTCTTGCTTTTGGCCGTGATCTTGGATTCACACGTGAAATCCACGATGCGGTGAAAACGATTCATAGTATATTGCAGTATTGCATATATGCATTCGTTTTGATTCATTTGATTGGTGTCGTTATTGCCGAAAATACGAAGGATAAAGGAATTGTCTCCGGGATGATAAATGGGAATAAGGCTTTAGAATAAGGAACGATTACAAGATTTAATTATAAATAAGGAAGCCCGGGATTTCTCCCGGGCTTCCTTATTTATAAATTGCAACCCTTATTAGCTATTGAGATTGGTGATTTTAATGAACTTTTCAGAACTGGTCATTGAAATGCCACATCTTTTAGGGGCTGTTGTATCATAGGTATTTCCGCAGGTAGGACACACATAATACACAGAAGGTAATGATTTTACATTGTTGCTTTCAAGGGCAGCAAGTGCTTTTTCGTAGAAAGGTTTATGTTTTTGTTCTGTTTTGTAGGCATAGTTTAAACTTACAAGGGCAAATTGATTTTTTGCTGTATTCGCATTGGTAATAAATTCGGGATACATGGTGCTGATCTCATAACCTTCGCCTGCGATTGCATCCTTCAGGTTTTCCTTTGTCAACTTCACTGTAAACTCTGGTGTAATAACGGGTACCTTCTGTCCACCTTCCAATAATACCGCTTTGTGATTGGTTGCGTGAATTTTTTCGGATTTCGATGCAGCATTGAATAACAAAGCTATTTCATGAAAACCTTCCTCCTCTGCTTTTTTGCTGTAAGCAGCATACTTGGCGCTAGCGGTGGTTTCTCCTTTGAAAGCGTCCTGCATGTTTTGGAAGCTGATCGCATTTGCATCCATTGTTTCTGCTTTTACAGGTGCATTACTCTTGAATGATTGAAATACAACGATTATTGCAGCTGCTGCAAGTACGGTAACGATTGATGTCTTTTTCATTTTATCTATTTTTAAAGATTTATTTTACGGTACAAATATGCAGGGTTGCATATTCAAACTTCCTTTAGCGATTCTTAAAATCAGCTTAATAAAATCAAAGAGGAAATTGAAGCGTAAAAGTACTGCCGATTCCTGGCTGACTTTCTGCACTCAAACCAATGAATTGCAGGTCAGTTAATTTTTTTGCGATTGAAAGTCCAAGCCCGTTTCCTTTTACTGCTGAACTTCTTGATTCATCGGCACGATAAAACCGGTTGAAGATATTTGGGAGGTCTTCGGCGGAGATTCCTATTCCGTCATCTTTAACAGAAAGTGTTTTCAGAACGTTATTCCAAATCAGGTAAACACTTCCATTCTCTTTCCCATATTTGATGGCATTGGTCAACAAATTATCGAGAATCAGCTCCAGGTAAAGTTTATCGGCCGTGACAGTTGCATCTCCGGTAAACTCTAAATTCACAATTATTGCCTTTGCGGTTGCCATCTCTTTCCACTTTTCAATTGACGTCGAAATAATGTGCGAAAGGTGGATGGATTCTCTGTTTGCGATAACGCTGGATGATTCAATACGGGCAAGTTGCAAAAGTTGGTCAAGCAAAACATTGAGGCGGTCAACCTGCGAAATAACATCCGTAATTTTCTCCTCATAAACAACTGGTTCACGTTGCCTGCGAAGTAATACTTCAAGTGTACCCCTGATTGCAGCAAGTGGTGTACGAATTTCGTGCGAAGCGTCACTCGTGAATTGTTTTTGGCGGAGAAGACTTGTTTCAATCCGGGCAAGCAATTCGTTGATGGTTATGGTCAGTTCATATAATTCGTCTTTATGTGTTGGTAAAGCCAATCGCGTACTGATGTTTGAATCGCTGATTCCAGAAGCCGTACGAATTAGTTGATGAACAGGTTCAATTGCCTTTGATGCAGCAAGCGATGAAGCGATAAACTGTATGACAAGAACAATCGGAAATGAAATCAGCAATACCCATATTAAATTATTGAGTATGACAATGGATTCCTGCTGAGAAATGGCGATCGTGAGATGTCCGATGTTTTTCCCGGTTTCATTTTTTATTACAAACTGCCCAAGTCTTATATGCTGGTCGCTGATATCGCCATTGTAAAAAGTTTTATGAATATTGTTCGGGTTACTTAAAACCTGATCGCCCATCAAATTGGCGGAACGAAAAACAACTTTACCTTTTATATTGACGATCTGCAGAAAAGTGGGATTTACCTCAACCTTGTTGTGTTCGGCTTCTTCCCATTCGGGCATTTTATTGATCACAATTGAATCGTTGCGCCAATCGAGGTTACTGAAGACCTCTTCCTTCTCCAATAAAATATCATCATCCAAATGGGTATAAGCTGTTTTGCTTACCACAAAATAGATGACAACGAAAACCAGGGCTGTCGTAAACGCAACAGCCAATGTATTGAAAAGCGCGATCCTGTTTTTGAATTTTAGGGTCATACGTCTGATTCAATTTTGTAACCAACTCCACGTACCGTTGAGATGAATGATGGCTGGCCCGGCTCATCCAGTTTTTTACGAAGTGCATTTATATAGACGTCAATCACCGAGTTATCGTAATCGAAATGGATATCCCAGACTTTTTCGATGATGCGGGTTCGACGGCATACTTTTCCAGTATTCCGTAAGAAATATTCGAGCAGCGAAAATTCTTTTTGGGTGAGTTCAACCAACTTCCCTTTTTTGGTAACCGTATGTTTTTCAATGTTCATTTCAATACCAGCCGCAGAGAAAACGACAAGTTCGGTGATGTTTTTACGCATCAAAACACGAATTCTTGCAAGCAATTCTTCAAATGAAAAGGGTTTGCGTATATAGTCGTTCGCTCCGGTTTCCAAACCAAACACAGCATCATCAACCGTATCTTTAGCCGTCAGAAATATGATGGGAACCGTTTTATTTTCCAATCGGATATTGCGGCAGATTTCAATTCCATTGATCCCAGGCAACATCCAGTCGAGTAATATCACATCGTATTCTTCAATGTTATCAAGTGCAAGTTGTAGCCCTTTTTTCCCATTGTCAGCAACATCAACTGCAAAACCCTCCTCCTCCAATCCGTCACGAAGGAAATTAGCAATTGATGTTTCATCTTCAACGATCAGTATACGCATCACAATTCATATTAAGTAATATCCATCCAAAGATACGAATTGCGATTACTTTTCGCCCGATGTATCACTAAAATCGGGAAGAGCCAACTCAACACCTGCGCCATGACTGTAAACCAATTGACCTCCAAGATAGCCTGTCCGTGAGACTGCACCGGCAAGAATTGTGAATAAAACAATGGCGACCAACCTGGTCCATTTACGGTCGTACTTGAAATAAAAGATTATAACCCTAAACGTTGCTGTAATAATGGCCAGCCAAAGTGTGATTGTTGCTGCCTGTTCATGCAGATCCATGGGTGCCTTTAATGGACCTTCTTCAATCCCTTCACCTGCGTAACTACCGGTAATATAGGCAGCTGTAGCACCCATTGCCCCAAGGAGCAAAAGATAAAATGACGCATTTCTGAAAAAATCTTTCTTCGTAAAAAGTGCGATTACTTCCGACAGAAACCCAGCCATTAAAAGGGCAATCGGAAAGTGGATAATCATGGCATGGAGATGTGTTGCTGTTATCATTGCGATCTATTTTTTATTTGCAAAGATGGACCCGGCAAGATTCAGGCTGGATAAGCTGATACTTAAGATTTGCTTAAGAATTTAATTATGCCTTGAAGAATAATTTACTTCATCAATGATCTAAATAAAATCGATATAATGAGCTATTTTTGATGCTACAAGTAGTTGATTTAGTTATAAATTTCACTTTAAATACGGAATGAATCATGAAAAAAGAAATGTTGTGTTTTGGTGGCATGATTTTAATGACATGCTTCTCCTTGTTGAACGCCCAGGCTCAGAAATCTGAGTACAAGCTAGCTAATACCATCCAATTAACCAACGACGGAGGATGGGATTACCTTTCAGTTGATGAAGTAAATCAAAAATTGTTTGTTTCGCACAGCTCTCAGGTTAACGTTGTTGATTTAAAGACTGGTGAGCAGATTGCGGTTATTCCAGAAACCAATGGAGTACATGGGATCGCGATTGCCAATGATTTGAACAAGGCATTTATATCATGCGGAAAGGATTCTTCTGTTATGGTTGTCGACCTTAGCACTTTCAAACTAATAGCAAAAATTACAGGAACCGGCAAAAATCCGGACGCCATACTGTACGATCAGTTTTCGAAAAAAGTATTTACATTCAACGGAAGAAGCAGCAATTCGACGGTGATTGACGCGGTCACTTTTAAGATTATCGCAACGATTCCACTTGCAGGGAAACCTGAATTTTCGCAAGCTGATGGCAAAGGAAAGGTTTATGTGAATATTGAGGATAAAAGCACCATCGCTATAATCAATTCAGTTACGATGAAAGTTGAAAAAGAATGGTCGATCGCACTCGGAGAAGAGCCATCGGGTCTGGCATTGGATAATGTGAATCACCGTTTATTTTCGGTTTGTGGTAATAAAATGATGACAATTTCCGACGCAATTGCCGGGAAAGTCATTACAACAGTGCCAATTGGTGATGGCTGCGATGGAGTGGCATTCGATCCTGCAACCAAACGCATTTTTGCCTCAAACGGCGAAGGGAAAATGACGGTTGTTCAACAAGTCAGTGCAGATGAATATAAAGTCGTGGAAAACTTTCCGACACTACAAGGAGCAAGAACAATTACAGTTAATAAAACAACGCATCATATCTACCTTCCAACAGCAGAGTTGTTATCAGGTGAAGGTAGAAGGCAGTCTAAACCAAATACGTTTAAGGTATTGGATATAGAACCAGTAAAATAACAGATCCTATTAGTCTGACATAGAATCGGTTTCTTACAGAATTCCAAAGATAGCATCCATAAGATCAATTGATTTCATGGATGCTTTTTTCTGCGCTTTACTTGCTGACTTTCATGCTTTATCTTCTTATATTTACCCTTCGAAACATTTACCTATTTACATACGTTTAGAAACAGATCAGCACCGCCTCAGGTAGGATATAAGGAAGAATAAAATTGTAATTGTAACCTGCAAAGAGGCATTGTATTCATATTATCATTTTTATAAACAATCATTTATAAATTTCTGTATGAAAAAGGTGATCCTTATTGCATTAAGTATATTTTTACTGATATCAAACACGCATGCTCAAACCAAGCTAAAAGCAAAACCGCCACCTCAATCAGAGATGGATAAAATGATGGAAGATGCCACTAAGGGTATGAGTGATGAAGAAAAGGCGCAGATGAAAGAAATGATGAAAGGGGTGATGCCTGACATGGCTAAGAAACCCGGATCGGAGGTGGTTTCTTTTAGTGACAATACAAAACTGATACCTGCAAAAGCCGTAAGCCGCATCAATAGTATCGCTAAAAAAAGCTTTACAGATGTTGATGTAAGTAATAACACAGTTTTTCTTTATGGTAAACTGATGGCAAAAATTCCTGCTTCAGAAAAAACCATTATAACAAGTGTCATAGGCCAATCACAAAAAGGTTCGGTTCTGATGGAAGCATCCATTATTTCCTTTATGCAGGGGCATAACGCTGCTGCAATGGGACTTGCAATGAAGGCAGTGCAGGCTGAACCCAAAAATGTAAATTTTCAGAACAACCTGGCGGCTATATTATCACAGAGCGGCTATCCCGAAAATGCGATTCCCTATCTGAAAAAATTATCCGCTCAGCTTCCGACAAACAGTACCGTACTTCATAATCTCGGTTACGCATGGTTCAGCCTCGGGCAAATTGACACCGCACAGAGATATTTTGCCTATGCAGCGGTTGGTAATCCCAATAATCCGGAAACAAAGATATGTCGGGGTGTTATCGAAGAATTGAAAGGTGACCCTAAAGATGCCTCCGACAACTATGTGGAATCGTTCGAAGATGTGCCCAATCCGTTTACTGAAAATCTTGTAAAAAATGTGAAAGCAAGCGATAGGCTAGATAAAATTGACTTTGACAAGCTAAAAAGCCGCATCACAATTTACGAATATTTCAAAAAAGACTGGATCAAAATCCCGGAACTGACTGATAATGTTTCAGCTTTTGAAAAAAACATGCGTATTAAAAACGGGTATTCAAAAATGTTTACTGAGCTAAATGCCAATATTGAAGCAATGGCACAGGCGAGTAATGCAGAAATGGATGCACTGGCTGATAAAGGTGCACCTGAGTTTGTTCAAACCATGATGAAAGAATCGATTAAAGGCCTAAGTATGATGAGCATGCCAGCAGTATATGTGCAAAAAATATTGCAGGCCTATATCGTGAAATGGACCAGTGATTATCAAAAGGAGAGTGCTGATTTGATGCAACAAATGAATGCCCGGAAAATTGAGATGACTAAAAGTGGAGATAATGATAAGTGCCCTGATTTTGACCGTAAGAATAATGAGTTCCTTGCTTATGCCAATCCTATTATCCGGGAATTTCACGCAAAAAAAATTGAAGAGTTTCGCGTTTGGTTAAACGCCTTTTGTACCTGGAGTTGGTATATTGCCGGCAACCCTAAAAACGTGGTGATGACCCAATGTATTGCCTGGACAGGATTTATTACTGAAATGTACCAAACGGCCATTGAAGACCAGGATGCAATTGCGATGTCCTGCGTGGATCAGGATGGTAATGGCGTAACTTATACTCCGGCACCTGCCATTCCGAATTTTACCTGCCCCGCTGTAGTGTCCATTCCGATTGGTATGGATGAAATTAAAATGAGTGCAGAAGCAACAAATTTTGATAACAACGATTGGAATATTAAAAAGGCAGATGGTGCCACTGTTCCCAATGTTACCCTGTCATTTGGTGCGGACAAAAACGATATTACCGAACCGGGAAAGTACGGGAACCCCTATTCAAAAACCGGGAATGAGAGTATGAGCACATCAGGTATTAATCCTGCTGCAGATGGTGATCAAGAGTTAAACCCACTTCCAAAAATCATGGATGATCTGGCTCCTATCACAAAGATACCTCCTGATGAATTAAGCCCGCTGAACCCTTCTCTATTGAAAAATAAAAAAACGCTGAATGCTGAGGATATCAAAAAAATCCAAAATGCCGAACTGACCCGGAAATTACTAAGTGATATGATGAAAACTAAATGCCCGGGGGAATTGCCTGTTAAAAAACGTAAAACAAAGTTTATCGTGACACCTGGGAAACTTGAACTGGAACCAGAGATGACGTTTGGTTTGGGAAAACTGGAATTGATTGATTGGAGTGATGCTTTAGATGCATGGGTTAACGAGGATGGTAAACCAATATACACAAAAGACTGGAAAGAGATTAAACTACAACCTATGACAGTGACCCTTGGGCCACTGGAAATGGAAGATATTGAAACCAATGGGCTGCAAACTGTTATCAACAATGGGCTTGAAGCCGCGGGAAAAGTTAAAAATTT
>Ga0209585_10000048_pt1 | contig 42644 bp, 29 predicted proteins | sample NGEPerone_FD_185491 | JGI IMG/M metagenome (GOLD analysis project Ga0209585, IMG submission 185491) | Arctic peat soil microbial communities from the Barrow Environmental Observatory site, Barrow, Alaska, USA - NGEE Permafrost154B-one... | ecosystem: Environmental > Terrestrial > Soil >... | reverse complement strand
AACTTACAAAAATGATTGTAAGTTCTTGATATTCTGGGGTGGGCCCACCAGGGCATGATCCTGGGACCCCCTGATTATGAGTAATTAAATTTGTCTTTTTATTCTTTTTCGCTCTTTTTCCTTGATTATTCAATAGACTGTATTACAGTGGAAAATGTAATTATTTTTTTAATATTGTTTGTATTTGTTTTCATTATTTGTTTATTTTTGTGTGCAAATTGTGTGCAACTGATTTAAACAAATATAAAAAAACATACAAATGTTTACTTATTCGCATAACGGAATTACAGTAGTTTCAATGCTCGACACACGTCATGCTACCAAAGATGAGAAATTTCCGGTTAAAATCCGAGTTACATTCAACAGAAACCGAAAATATTATTCCACGGGAAAATATCTTTCTATGAAAGATTGGGAAAAACTGCCAACAACTAAAAGCAGGACATTTTCTGAAGTAAAAACCGACATTCAAAATTCTTTTGATAAGGTTAAAGAAATTGTTCAAACATTAGAGGATATAAACATTTTTTCATTCGCTCTATTAAATCGAGATATGGGAAAGGGCATGAATGACACTCTAAACACAGCATTCAAGGCCAAAATTAACAGTCTCGAAGCAGAAGGCAGATCCGGAACGCAACTTTATTACAATTGCGCTTTAAATAGTATAGAAAAATTTGCAGGTACAAATATATTATTTTCAGATGTAACTGTCGATTGGCTTAAAAAGTATGAGAAATACATGTTAGAGGATAGGAGTTATACTTTAAATGAAAAAGAATACACTGAAAGGGGAAGGAGTTATACTACAATAGGAATGTACTTAAGGGCGATTCGGACCATGATGAACGAAGCTATACGCGCAGGAGTAATCAAAGCAAATCAATATCCCTTTGGCCGTGACAAAAAAGAGATTACAACCGGATCGGGACGCAAATTAGCTTTAACACTTGCACAGATAAAAAGTATTGTTGATTTTTCTGATGGTAACTTAACGACTGATCGTTACCGGGATTTGTGGTTTTTCTCCTATTTATGCAATGGAATCAACTTCACTGATATGCTTCATCTTAAATATAGGAGTATTCAAAACAATGAAATTTCATATTTGAGAGAAAAAACAAAGCGAACATCAAAAGTCAAAAAAGAGATTCAAGCCGTTCTTACTCCTGAAATGAAAGCAATAATTCAAAAATGGGGTAATTCAAATAAGGAACCCAATCAATTCATTTTCCCATATCTGAACGGAAAGGAGACACCAATGGAGGCAAAAGTTAAATCACATGAATTGATTCGACGAACCAATAAACGGCTTAAAGAGATTGGAAAATCATTAAACATTGACCATCTAAGCACCTATTCTGCCCGTCACAGTTTCGCAACTGTTTTAAAACGATCCGGAGCAAATATTGCATATATATCTGAATCGTTGGGACACGCAGACCAAAAAACAACCGAAAACTATCTTGCAAGTTTTGAACAAGAGGAGAGGATTAAAAACGCTGCATTATTAACCAAGTTTTAATTTTTGTATTGACGTGAGGAATAGCATCAAACATTGAATTCCAACAATAATATTATCACGATGGGAAAGCAATTTCTTACAGTTAAGAGTTTAAAGTTATTGAGGAAATGACATTTTCGATTTCAATGCTACAAAATAGTCAAAGTCTCACTCGCTTTTAGGTTTAATACTGGTTTTTAATCTGTATTGAAATAATTGTGTGTCTTGCTGATTCACCATCAAGGATTAGACATGATACATTTTCGCTCGCTTTAATGGTCGTATGAGCTTTTATTCCACTTTTTTTCCTGCCTTCCTCTGGATTAAGTCCCACATGCCTTTAAGAATAACCTTAAAAAGTGTTTTCGTCGTTGAATCCATAATGTAAAGTCGCTTTAAATAGGCATCACTCAGTCGGCTGTCCGCTAAATTTGATACATGATCGCGATAAAAGCTCATATGGATGTTTCCAAAAACTTTGCTTTCGCGCCTTGGGATTGCTTCTGAAAACGTACTTCGTCGCACTATATATAGTCCTAAATGTGAAAGATTGTGAACGTTGGACGGCAATCCCAGAATGCCTTCTATGATTGAATGATTTCCTTCCAGAGCAATAAAGAGTAATAGAATGACTTGATTGTAAGTGGAAAACCTTTTAGCAAAGCGTTCAGCAATATGCTGTTTGGCTATTTTTTTTAACTCTCCCTGGTAAATGAACTTTATTAACTGATTAGAGTTCGGCTGTCCGCTAGAATTTCTACTATTGCCATGGTCACAATCGTTGCTTCGTAACTTCAAGTGTAGCCTTTCCGGGTTAATCTTCAAAGGTTAACTCGGTTCAGTTTTTTATCGGACGACGATGATAATCAATCATCAAATCTTTAAAATATTCATATCAGTCACCAAATTTTATTCGGATTTTTAAGGCAAAAAAACAGAAAAACAAAATTATGCTATAATAACATTAATATTGGCATCTTCAAGTCGTTTTTTGTCTTTATCTAATATACCGGAATCTGTGATGACAGTATCAATACGATCGATCTTACATATAAATGCAAGGCTTTTGCGACTAAATTTTGAGGAATCGGCAACGACAATTATTTCTTGGGCTCTGTCGATCATAATCTGGTTAAGATATGCTTCCTCCAGATTTGGGGTGAAAATACCTTTCATTGTATCAAAACCATCAACACCAATAAATGCCTTATCTACATAAAAATTTGCCAAATTCTTTTCCGCCAAAGGCCCAATAAGTGAGTGCGAATTATTACGTAATACACCACCCGGAACTATCAATGTAATATTCTGATTTGAGATTAACTTGTCAATGATATTTAAAGCATTAGTAATTATTGTAACATTAGTTCTGCTTGGTGGTAAGTTATTGATAATCTCTAGGGTAGTAGTTCCAGAATCGATTATAACTGTGTCAGAATCATTTATTAGTTTAGCTGCCACTTTACCAATTCTAGTCTTTTCAGACATATTAATTTTATGCTTTTCACCTAAATGCTGATCAAAACTTACTTCATGTTTAATACTCATCGCTCCTCCGCGGGCACGAATCAAAATATTTTTTTCTTCAAGTTTCTTAAAGTCGTTACGAATTGTAACTATGCTCACACCAAATTCTTCACTAAGATCTTTTACGAAAACCTGATCCTGTAACAAAAGCATCTGCATTATTTTCATCCTGCGTTCAACTGTATTCTGCTGCTTAATAATTACCATAATCTTATAATTTAATTTTTTATTATTATTTTGATAGCGAAATTATTCTTGTACTTCATAAAATATTTACTCACTTAATTCTACTTATACAAAATTAACATCTTAAATAAGAGCTGTTTATGTCTCACTGTCGAATTAAGTGGTGTTTAATCATTTATTCGATTTACTATTTTTCAGACGTTTCTTTGTAAAGCTTAAATGTAAAAATTCCTTTATGTTCCTTGTTGAACTAAGGGCAAACAATTAAAACAAAGCAGTTTTTCGTTCGGAATAAACGCAGATATTAAGAAATTCAAATCCACAGAATGGTGCCATAGCCAGCCACTTGGTGGTCTGAAATTGATCTAATTCCGGCATTTGTTTTGATTCTTTGAGGTAATGTTCAACAAAGAACCTTTGAGCCTGAATGTAAGCCAATGCTTCGTGTGTATTATTCCTAATAGGCATTGGTGAACGAATATTTTATATCAGCGTTATTCTTTGCTGATATTGTTTTGCGTATGATCAGCATCCTGAGTTCGAACAGATCCAAATTTTTATCCCAAATAAAGATCCGCACAAAGTGATAATCAATGGTTAACTTGCATTTTGCCGCATTGTTCGCCTCAATTTATTCCCAGTCGCTTGACTGAAGTCCTTCCATGTATTAGGATACATTCATATCCAGAGTTGTCGTATTGAGTTTGCTAGGGCTTGGCCCTATAGTACTCTACGCTCAGAAAGGGACAAGTTGTGCTCCAAGTAAATATCTTTTGGTCGAATGTATATCCAGCATTCGTAGGTAACCAAATGGGTCTATAACCCTGGCCGATTGGCATGGTTATCGTAATGACTATCTCCTCTAATGTAATGAGAAAGAATTGTATTGCATAAATTTAGTCCTTCCCCACTAAATTAAAAACCAGAGTAACTATTTCTGCTTCAAAATACATTGATAATTTCGTGAATAAAGTTAACACAAATGTTTAGATTATCACTCTGTTCTTTAAGGAAATAAACGAAGCGTAAGTTCAGATTGTCATTTTCACGAACTAAAGGTAAGAATAAAAAATATATATGAAGGAATACGAAAGTTAATTTTGTAATAACCCTTTTTATCTCATATAATTTGTTTTTCAAACAACTTCAAGAAGCGCTATTTATTTGTTTAGTGAATTGATTTTCTCGTCTTTATATTTTTGTTGATATTTTTAAAGGAATCTTTCATTCAGAACTTGGTTATCGAAATACAGTAAAATAACTGATTATTTATTAGTTTAATTTCGCTGGAACATGCATATTTAAAGTAGTAACAGCCAGATAAAAAACTTGATTATGCCCAAACCCACGATCTGTGATTTGTACATACTGGTGATGCATTAATAATTACAAATGAAAAATAAAAATCAGTTTATCAGTGCGTTACAGGCTTTTACGGTTTTTTTGATTTGAATTGGCTTCAAACATTGTATATTTATTTTAAAAGCTTTTCAATATTGTAAAATACAGGATCATAGAAATATACCAAACTACAATGTACTTAAACATAGAAAGAAAAACAATAAAAAAAATTAACGCATCAGCAGTAATTTGTACACAAAAATTGCTCATGAAACTTGGTCCTATTTATATATAAAACTCAATAAATGTAATTTTTAATTAAGATTTTTATCCTTTAACTTGAGTATTCCTTCACTGTCTAACTTCCTTCAGCTATGTCGATACATCCCTTTTGGAGAACAACGCTTCCGTAAATAATCAGCAAGGGTTCGAACTTTTTCTCCTTCAATAAAGTCTTGTCTAGGCCAAGAATTGATACCCGAAATGCCATTGGCTTCGATCCTAGCTTCATACATAAGTCCAGTAAAAAAACAGCCAGGAGATAGTATATTTTTGGTCGTGATGTACCGGCAAGACGCTCAAGGGAATTGAATTTCTGGGGTTTTATGTAATTAATGAAGACACCAGGTTAAGCTTCCATTTAGAAGCGATACAAACACCTCGGACAAGTTGTATCAATGATAATGGTTTAACGCCTGTAAATTTGTACACAGGAGCCAATAAGAAACATATCGAAAAGATTTTATCCATTACTAGGTAAATTGTTGCAGATTCGTATTTTTCCATGACAAACTTTGTAGAACAAATTCGGGTAACCACCCTTTATCTGGTTTGCAAACTTTAGGTTGACACTGATTTATCATTTCTTTCAATTGATTCTAAAACCGAGATAAAAGGCAGAATCAAAAAATATGGAGAAAAGGTAGGTGTAAAGAACCTGAACCACGAACACTTTAGAAAGTTTGGGAAAACCAATTCATAAAAGCATTTTCTGGGATTATATATTCCAAATCATTGGGCAAGAACATTTTGCCGATTGTAGAAGAATTCCGACAAAAAGGAAAACTATCTATAGACTTTTATTCTCAACCGATATCGGTCAAACTCCCATTACTGTTGCCGAAATTTATCACACAGGGTTTCCAAATAGAATTTGGATTTAAATATACCAAAAAATTTGCTGGTTTTGAAAACTCTCATGCAAGATTTGGAAAAACCTCAAATTTCATTTCAACATGGCATTGATAACTGTATATATTGCGAAGAAATTACATCTTAATTATCCGAAAACACGCGAAAACTCATTCTCTATTGCAATATATATGATATTGGTTCATAACATTTTGCTGACATAGAGATTTTTCCATACGTTCGCCATTAATCCGAACTCAATCAAAAATCATCAACATGTCAATGATCTACTGTATTTCTGCACTTTAGGCACTAAATTATTAATTTGTTTTTAAATAATTAATAATACAAAGGAATCGAAATTTAAAAATATTAAAAGAAAAGGAATAAAAAATTAAAAGAAATGAAATGAAATGAAATGAAATATATATATTTGTATCGATAAAGAACATGAGATTGTGATTAATGCTGTTGTCAAGTTAACTCTTTAATATTGGGTGCGGTCTTTCTGGACCTAAAAAATTGTTAACTATATCTATAAGGATTCTTCAGTATTTTTAGGTTGACAGAACGGGAAATACACTGATGAAGAAAATAAGTTGTTCGCAGGACGTAAAATATAATCTTTATCGGTGTAATGTTGGGAAATAAAAGTTTTATAGATAAGATGGAGCTTTTATCGTTATTTGCAGTGTTTATTGTGTTTTTCTTTATTTTGAAAAGATTAACTATGCTGTTTTTGTAACTGGTTTTTTTAAAAAAAGAATAAAACACAGAATATCGGTGATGATATTATTAGGAGAAATATAAATAAATTTTCAAAAATTAACTTTAACAAATTTTTTTAATTATGAGAAAACTTGGAATATTTTTTGCATTCTTTCTACTCATTGGAGTGCCGACTGTGTTTGCTCAGAATTCGATAACAGGTAAAGTGACCAATAAAGAGGATGATCTTGGCATTCCTGGTGTCACGGTCATCGTACAAGGTACAACTATGGGAACAATAACTGATGGTTCAGGGAATTACAGTCTTTCAGTACCGCTTAATGCTAAATCATTGCGTTTCTCGTTTATCGGAATGAAACCAATTGAGGCACAAATAGGTGTGCTGAAAGAAATAAATGTAACGATGGAGTCTGAAATTAGTACACTAGATGAAGTAGTAGCAGTGGGTTATGGTACCCAAAAAAAAGTAAATGTAATAGGCTCTGTATCTACTGTATCTAGTGAGCAGATTACTGCGACCCCAGTTGCAAGTATGTCTAATGCCTTAGCGGGACGTATACCAGGAGCTATTATACAACAAAGAAGTGGCGAGCCGGGTAAGGATGCTGCTCAGATATTAATTAGAGGGGTTGGAACACTTGGTAATTCTAACCCATTGATAGTTATTGATGGTATTCCCGGACGTGATTTAAATTCAATTAATGCAGATGAGGTTGCAAGTATCAGTATTCTTAAAGATGCATCGGCAGCAATTTATGGTGCAAGGTCTGCTAATGGGGTTGTTTTGGTTACTACAAAACAAGGTAAAGAAGGAGCTGGTGCAACAATCAATTATTCATTTTACACAGGACAGGTTTCTCCTACCCAGTTGCCCAAAATGGCAGATGCTGGTACTTATTCGCAGATGCTTCGCGAAATGCAATCATACAAAGGGACTGCCGAATCAAACATGACATTTTCCCAAGAGGATGTTGAAAAATATAAATCAGGTAAATATCCATGGACTCATCCAAATACAAATTGGGCTGATGAAACATTGAAAAAGCACTCACAAACGGCTCATCATGATTTTTCAGTTAATGGTGGAACTAAATCGATAAAGTATTATTTGGCTTTTGGCACTCAATATGATGGCGGGCTGTATAAAAATTCCGCACTATCATTTAACAGGTATAATTTAAGAAGTAATGTTGACGTTAAAGTAAATAAATATCTTGATTTAGGTTTGCAAATATCTGGCATTCAGGAAAACAGAAAGAATGGGTCAACAGATGCTGGGACTATATTTAATGTTGTGAATCAAAGTAAGCCAACTGATTTTGCAACTTACCCGAACGGTTTATATGGAATGGGTTCTTTTGGTTCAGGCTATCAACCTCAACTAATTGCAACAGATAAAGGGGGATTTGACGACAACAAAAATTATATTTTAAACAATAAAATTAATGCTATTTTGAAAATTCCGGGAGTGGATGGCTTATCGTTGTCAAGTTATTATGCATATGATATTTTAAATGGCAAAAGAAAATATTTTAACAAGCCTATTGTTGGTGCTTATTTTTTTGATGAAGCAGCTTATTTAGCAGCTGGTAAAACAGGAGTTGAAGATGGATCAGCTTTTCTTTCACCAAGTCAAGATAACTGGACGCCCCAGTTAACGGATTACTACAATAACTCTGTCACTACCACTTTTAATTTAACATTAGACTATACTAAGGTATTCAATACGGTTCATAGTCTGAGTGCATTTGTTGCCTATGAAAATTCACAATATAATACTGGGGGAATTAATGCTTACCGCGAAGGTTTTATCAGTGACGCTTTACCTTATTTGTTTGCTGGAGCCGATGCTGGTAAAAATAATTCTGAATTTGTTGATCTAGATGCAAGAGTCAATTTTTTTGGAAGAGTAAGTTACAATTATAAGGAAACATATTTATTCCAAGTTGGTTTCCGCAGAGATGGCTCTTTACGATTTTCAAAGGATTATGGGCAATGGGGCAATTTCCCAAGTTTAATTGCAGGGTGGAGAGTTTCAAATGAGAACTTCTGGAAAAATAATATTAATTTCATAAACTATTTCAAACTAAAAACTTCCTGGGCCCAGATGGGGAATGACCTGGTACCTGCTTTCCAATATTTGGCATTTTATGGAATCGGGGCTGGTGAAGTATTTGGATCAGATAAAAATTACTACCCAAGTTTGTATCAGACAAATGTACCAAATCCACAGATAACCTGGGAAGTCTCTAATAATTATAATGTTGGATTTGAATCATCGCTATTTAATAGTCGGGTGACATTGAATGCTGACTTTTTTTATCAAAGGAGAAACAACATTTTGATTCATAGAAATGCCTCTGTTCCCAGCTTCACAGGACTTTCATTACCTGATGAAAATTATGGAATTGTAGATAACAAAGGCCTTGAGATTGAATTAGGTTATAATAGTGAGAAAAGTGGGGATTTTTCTTATTCAGTTAATGGAAACTTTGCATTTGCACGTAATAAAGTTGTTAATTTCGATGAACCTTTGGTATCTGTGCCTTGGCAAAGACTTACAGGCCACCCGATAGGCGCCATATTATTATATAAATCCAAGGGGATATTTAGAGATGTTGAGCAGATTAATAATACACCACATGTACAGGGAGCAATTCCCGGGGATGTTATTATCGAGGACTATAATAAGGATGGTAAGATAACAGAGGCGGACAGGATATTAGATGATAAATCCTCGATTCCCGAAATTACTTTTGGTCTCTCTTTTAATATACGTTATAAAAACTGGGCATTGAATGGTTTAGTTTCTGGTGCTGCAAAAGCACAGATGAGAATGTTAGGTTCGCAACAAGGTACTGCAGGGGATTATTACCAATTATTTGCGGATGGAAGATGGACCCCGGATAATATTAATGCAACTATGCCAAGAGCATATGATGGATTTACCACCTATTGGAGGAATACGTATGCTACAGAATTAGAATATCAAAATCAAGATTATGCAAGAATGAAAAATCTTCAACTTACTTATACTATTCCCAAAATAGTAATTAGCAAAATTATGTTGAAAGATGCACAGATATATTTTTCTGCTGATAATTTATTCCTGATTTATGCCTCGAAATATAGAATATGGGATCCTGAATTTATTGGGGATTGGAACGATACATATGGAAGCAGAGATAATTATCCTGTAATGAAAACACTTGCTATTGGGGTGAAAATTACTTTGTAGTAAATATTAAAATATTCTCGGTTAAATAAGTTTAAAATATAAAATGATGGGAAAATATAAATTAATATTAAATGTTTTTTTGTTTTTGATTTTGCTATCAGCTTGCAAAAATTCAATGCTGGATCAATCACCTCAAAATCAATATTCTGAAGCTACCGTTTGGAATGATATAAATTTAGCTGATCTTTATCTCAACGATATTTATCATGGAATCAGAACAGGTTTTGATGGAGAAAATATGCTCTCATGTATAACGGATGAAACACATCAGACTTTTACTCATGGCGCTGAAATATATGTTGAGGGCAATATTAATGCCGACAATGTTTCCCCGTGGGATGGTGGCGAGTACAGCTTACCACTAAACTGGGATGCCTGTTTTCTTAATATTCAGAAAGTGAATGTATTCCTGTCAAAAATTGATGGAGTGGTAGATGCTTATCCTACGTCTGAGCAAGCAGGAATAAAGGCGCAAGCAGATATAAAGAAAGGGGAAGCATTGTTCCTCAGAGCATATTATTACACCCAGTTGGCCAGATTGTACGGAGGTGTTCCAATAATGAAGGAACCTAATAGCCTTGGTGATAATTTTGAGTTAATAACCAGAGCAACATTTGAAGAGACCGTTAAATTTATTTCAGACGATTGTGATGCAGCAGCAGCTCTTCTTTTAACGAAGGATCAAATGCCCATGGGAAGGGCAACCAAAGGGGCAGCGTTGGCTCTTAAATCAAGGATGTTATTGTTTGCTGCCAGTGACCTTTCTGCTGATGGAAAAGCAGACAATGACCTCGTAGGTTATACAGCTCCGAATCGCACTGCTCTGTGGACTGCAGCCAAGAACGCAGCTAAAGATGTTATGGATTTGGGTTATTATAAACTTGACGATTTTGGAGCTCCAGATCAAAATGCTGTAGCTACAAATTATTTCAATTTCTTTAAGGCAAAAGACCTTTCCAGCAATGAAATAATCTGGGGTAAATTATATGTGAACCTGACAGGAAATCAAAATATGGCGAATGCATATTATGGACCAAATAGCTGGGTTTACCAAACAAATGATGCTCCTACGCAAAATTTAGTGGATGCTTATCAAATGAAGAACGGATCTGACTTCTTCGACCATTTCACCCTGGGAGCGGATGGATATTATAAAAATACATCTTCCAAATTCATGAATGTAAATCCTTATTATAACCGTGATCCGAGATTTTACGGAACAATTTTATATGATAGTGCATTTTGGAGGAACCGTTTTGTAAGCGGTGGACTTGCGAACAAAGATCCATTAGGAAGGTATGATAGACGAACTATCTATGCAATTACGGGAACTGACACTATAAAAACTTTTGGATTCGATACACATCAGGGTCCGGTTAATTCTATGAATGCAGGCTATACCGGATATTGTATGAAAAAAATGTTAGACGACACACAATCGGAGACTCAAATTGCCAACACGAATGTATGGATTGAGTTTAGATACGCTGAAGTATTATTGAATTATGCTGAGGCTTGTATAGAACTAGGAGAAATTGATGAAGCTACCACCTATATCAACAAGATCAGAAACCGTGCAGGAATGCCAGATTTTACCGGAGATATTACCAAGGCTCTACGTTATGAGAGGCAAATTGAATTGGCGTTTGAAAATAGTCGTTGGTACGATATCAGAAGGTGGAAGATTCTCGATGAAGCGCTCTCAGATGCCAAGGGCATGGAAATTGATGAATTCAGAAAGGACGGTAACATAGTAACCAGCTGGAAACAGATTTCGGTTGAGCAGCGTAATCCTTCAACTAAAATGTATTGGGTACCTATTTCGACAACCGAAATTAAGAAATCCCCACAATTAGTTCAAAACCCACTGTATTAATATTTAATAAAGATTTTTTAAAAGTCAGAGCTCTGCATGTATTGATTTAAACTTTTTGTTTTGAGATGCTTGCAGAGCCTTTTTGACGAATTATTATTTTCATAATAACTGTAATTAAGGTTTTTGTAAAAAGTAATGACCTTTTGGACGTTGTTGGATGGGAATGAGAATAATTGCAAATTTGCTCGCTACCGCATTCACCAGCTTCAGGGACAAAAATTGCTTTCTCCAGGAATTAGGCTATCACTACACAGATTTAAAAAAGTAAGAGAGGATTTATTTTGCCCATATAACTTTATGGAACTTAAAAAAAATTAATATGAGACTAATGCGAATAACCAAAATTATTTTTATACTTGTAATGGGGTTATTGACAATTATATCGTGTACGGAAAAGATGTCAAAGGTGGGAAATGGGCCTCTTTTAAAAATTTCGGCGGAAAACCTGGAAGGACTTGATCAAAAACAATGGTCCGACATAAAAGAGATTGACAGTAAAAAAATTCGCTGCATTATTAGTAATGAAGCATTTTTTACTGTGCCTGCATGGTGGGGAAATGATGCCAGACCAAAAGAAGGTGAAATATTTGTATTGGAGATAGATTATAAAGATGTATTATCCAATCCCTTTGTAGTTTCCTCTTTTGGTAACTGTAAAAATAGTGTAAATTTCATATCTGCACCGCAGAAAGCTGCATATGAATTTGAAGTAGGAAGTAATATTATGAATTTGAGTGAACTTCATCGCGTTGCGGGAAATAACACTTCAAAATGGAAAACAGCAATGGTCCCGGTTTCCTGGGATTATCTTTATGCAGGGAAAGGCAATCCAAAGGGAATAGGAAAACAGGAGTTTAGTATTAAATTGGGCAATGATGGTAATAATTTGCCTATATCGGAGATAAGGATAAGAAAAGCAACAAAAGATGATGAAGTCCGGTATAATGCTGAAACCAGGGAATGGATTAAAAGGGATCAACAAAAATATTATACTAATGATAACCCTACCGTTGCTCAGCTTCCCGATATATGGAAATCAAAAGAGGTAGTTCCTTATTTACGCAATTATTTAACTCCGATTCTTCCTTCGGACACACCAGATAAAGAAGAAGCGGGTGCAGCCATGAAAGTGCGCATGGCTTTGAATGAAATTGAATGTAAACAATTGGGAGTTTATGCCAATGGGAAAGATCTTCAAGGAGTCTCGATTAGTCTGGCCGAACTGAAAAATGATAATGGAGAATTGTTTAAGGGAAAAATAAACCTGTATTCAGTTGAATATGCATATGTTAATATAGGTGAGGGGCCTCCAAAAATTGATGCACAACGAATATGGCCTCTTTTTGAAACGTCGGTGAAGGCAGGTAATTCGCAGGCTTTTTGGCTCACTTTTGATACTCATGAGAAATCAACTAACCCGGGTTTATATAAAGGAGAAATAAGTATTGTAGTTAAGGGAAACAGGCAGGTAATAGTACCAATTGAAATTGAGGTTATGCCAATAACATTACTGACCATGGATGAAGCCGGTTTGTCAATGGGAGGTTGTGTTACAGGGTTTGTTCCGCTTCATAATATCTCTTATGCAGTTAAAAACAATGTTAATGCAACTAATTTATGGTATATTAGTGCAAGACCAGCTATGAGTAAGATTGATGGAAAATTAGTATTGGATTTTACACTCATAGATGAATGGATGAAAGAAGCAAAACGACTTGGTTTACAGAATATTGTGTATTTTTTAGGTGGCAATCCGTATGGATTTCCAAAAACATTGAACATGGAGCAGGAACTTTTTATTGTGATGCAGGATAAGGGTGACAGGGAAGCAAGGACTGAAAAATTTTTAAAAATGGCAGCAGATAAATCAAACAGAGGAAAGGTACTTGAAGAAATACGGGGAGTTTATGGTCAGTGGATAAAGGAAGTTTCGGAGCATGCACGGGCAAATGGGTGGCCGGAACTTATATTTACCCCTTTTGATGAACCTGCAAAGGCCAGACAAAAGCCTTACAGAAAAGAAGGCCACGAAAATGATGATTTGGTAATAGGAACAGGACCGTGGATTCAAACGCATTTTATAGATGCGTGCGAGATTATAAAGAAATCAGCGCTCCCAGGTACCCGGATTTATGGTTCTATTCATCATCCTTCAGGCATTGAATATCTACCTTTTATAAATGTGTTTTGCACAAATGCCATACATGATGATCCTGCTTTGGGAGACAAAGTACGCGCTGGGGGGCCTGGCAAAGATTTTTGGCAATATACTGGCGTTGGCGCTAACAGCGAGCCGGGACAATTGAGATATTCTTATGGTTTTTATTTTGGCTCATCTAATTCGCGCGGCTCACTCTTGTGGGCATATAATTGGGGAGCTCGTTTCAATACAACTGAAGGAAATAATTGGATGATTTGCTGGGATACACCGTTTAGTACGATACCTACTCTTTCTTATGAGGGTCTCAGGGAAGCCTGGGATGACAGACTATATATCGAAACCCTGAGAAAAGCAGCTATATTAAAAGGCCGGGAGAATGAAGTAGAATCTTTTTTAGATAAAATTTTTACTGAGGCAGTCCATTCTAAAACTAAAGGAGGAGAAGATACGGTCAATGATTTCTGGAATCAAACAAAGGATTTGAAAAAATTAGATGAATGGCGATATTCTATAGCAGATAAAATTATGGAGATATCCAAATAAATATTTACAAAAGGATTTTACAAATAACGTAATAATATGAATTATTTGCTCAGACTTCAAATTATATGGATTATTCTTGTATGTTTTTTTCCTGTAACTGCACATGCCCAGAATGTATCTGTAACAGAAAGTCTTAAGGTAATCAAAACTTATCCGTTTTCCGATCCTAATCCGTTGCCTGCAATGGCTATTAATAATTTAGTATCACGTTTCTATCCATATTTCATGATAGACGGGTATTCTAATCAGGGAGTTAATAAGAATTGGAAAGTGGTTACGATGGAGAATGACTTTATCACCGTGACAGTGCTGCCTGAAGTTGGTGGCAAAGTATGGGGTGCAACTGAAAAATCTACCGGAAAAGAATTTGTCTATCAGAATCATGTAATGAAATTCCGTGCTATTGGTTTAAGGGGGCCTTGGACAAGTGGTGGTATTGAGCATAACTTTGGACTCGATCTGGGGCATGCCCCATGGGCCGCGGCATCGGTGGATTACATCAAAATAAATAACCCTGATGGCAGCGTAAGCTGTGTGGTTGGCGGCCTCGATCTTGCTTCCCGTACAGAATGGAGGGTTAAAATTAATTTGCCTAAAGACAAAGCATACTTTGAAACCGAAGCATTGTTGTTCAACCCGCTTCCACTGCACCAGGCATATCTGTCATGGGAGAATGCTGCTTTCGTGGCAACCGATGACCTGCAATTTTATTTTCCAGGTAATTATCATATCGGTCACGATGGTTTGGCAAGCCCATGGCCCATCGACAGTAAAGGCCGCGATCTTTCGTTATACAAGAATAATAATTTTGGGGACAGTAAGTCTTACCATGTAGTGGGTGATTACCGTAACTGGTTTGGCGGATATTGGGAAAACTTATCTTTTGGTTTTGGACATTGGTCCTCATACACCGATTCTCCCGGAAAAAAATTATGGATTTGGTCTCTTGCGCGTGACGGAGCAATATGGAAAGATCTGTTAACGGATAAAGATGGACAGTATATAGAGGCGCAATCGGGCGTTAAATTCAATCAGTCCGCAGAAAAGAGCGGGTATCACAGTCCTTTCAGGCAGTTATCGCTTAAGCCACTTTACGCTGAAACAAAAACAGATTACTGGTTCCCTGTAAAAGAAACAGGTGCAATGGTTGATGCAAATATTTATGGCACACTGAATGTGGAAGCAATAAACGATAGTTTATACATAACTGTTAGTCCGTTGCAAAAAATAGAAGACAGTTTGGTAGTCTGTTTAAACAGAATTGAATTGTACTCAGAAAATGTAAAGCTGGAACCGATGAAAACATTCAGACGTTCATTTGCTGTTTCAACTAATGCAAATAGCGCAATTACTGTAAATTTTGGTAACAAAAAATTATTTTACGCAAGTAAACATGAAAGTATCATCTCTCGGCCGGTGCTTTCAAATGATAGAATAAAGGATTATAACTCCTGCGAAAGATTATTCAGGATGGGAGAAGAGCAGAACGCTATGCGTAACTACATTGAGGCTATGGAGCTGTATAAAAAATGTATTGAAAAGGAACCAACACATAGTAACGCGTTAGCAAGGATTGCTGAGCTGTATTACCGGAAAGGAGAATATGAGAAAGGGACAGGCTATGCTCGGACAGTCCTTGAATTCAGTGCCTATGATGGTGGCGCAAACTATATTTATGGGGCTCTTCAGGATAAGCTAAATAAAACTGATGAAGCAGAGGAAGCATTCAGCATAGCCTCAAGAACGATGGAATTCCGCTCGGCTGCTTATGCGCAGATTGCTGCGATTGAATTGAAGAGAAAAAACTTTGAACAAGCCGCAGTGTACGCCGGGAAATCACTTGATTATAATAAATTCAATAATACTGCTGCTGCTTATTTAATTTCTGCTAACAGAAAATTGAAGAAAGCCAATGAATCAAAAAAAGCTATTAATGAACTTATTGAAATAGATCCACTGAATCATTATGCAAGGTTTGAGAAATATTTATCCGCTTCTGATACTGTGACTGGTAGACTTGAATTCCAGTCCGGCATAAAAAATGAATTTCCTCATGAAACATACCTTGAGCTTGCTGTTCAGTATGCAAACACAGGGATGAATGAGGAAGCCATCAAAGTTCTTGAACTGGCTCCTGGATATCCAACGGTTTATTACTGGCTCGCGTACCTTTATCGAAATATCTCTGAACATAAAACCGAAGAATACCTTAATAAGGTGGATGCTATTTCTCCGTGGCTGGTCTTTCCCTTCCGTCCGGAAACCATACCTGTTTTGGAATGGGCAGAGCAGCAGCACCATTCATGGAAGACAGTTTATTATACCGCATTGATTCAGTGGAACAATAATAATTTAATGAAGGCAAAGGAGTTGTTTGAGAGATGCGGCAATGAGCCTGCCTATGCTCCATTCTACATTTCGAGAGGTATTTTATTAAGTGATGACTCGACAAAACAAGATGATGTTCAGAAGGATTTTACAAAAGCAATATTATTGGACCCTAAAGAATGGCGTACATGGCACGCTTTGAATAGTTTTTATGAAAAAAAAGGATTTTTTTACAAACAACTTGATAATGCAAAAAAAGCATATCAGAGATTTTCATCCAATCCGGTTATTAGTATTGATTACTCAAAGGCTTTGCTGAATGTGAAAAAACCAAATGAATGTATTGATGTGCTCAATAGAACACTCATATTCCCTCAGGAAGGAGCAAGAGAAGGACATGAAATATTTGAGATGGCTTATATAGCTAAGGCATTAGCCTACATTGAACATCAAAAATTTAAGGAGGCGGTTAAATGTCTTGATAAAGCAAAACAATTTCCGGAGAATCTTGGTTCGGGAAAACCCTATAATCCGGATTATAGGATGGAGGATTATCTTCTGGCATTTTGTGAAAGGAAAATGGGTGAAGAACTAAGATCTTTGAACTACTCCCAAAATATTATTGATTTTTCTTCCGACCCTGAAAGATTTAATTCAACTAAAAATGTAACTGCTAACTATATCGCTTTATTAGTGATGGACAAACTGGGAAAAGAAAAACAGGCGGCAGATCTGATGGAAGGATGGAGCCATTCTTTAGATTCTTTGAATATATGGGACATTTCGGCGGAAAAGTTTTCACTTCCAATTAAATGGGTAATTACAAAATACAATGACCATTCAGCAGATACAAAAGCGCTTGAAAATAAAATTATTGGAACAGGTAAGGAAAGCCAGTTCACTCTCTTTTTAAAGGCGCTTGAATTGGCTGAAGAGAAGGGAAAACCTAACGAATAAAACTATTAATTTGAAAGCGATTATTTCGTGTTTGATCATACGAAAGGGGAAATAATCTTGATTATATCAATGTCATAAAAATAAATATTTTGAAATGCACGATGAAATGTCAATGGGGAAAAAGTATGGTTAATAGATCCTGCCTTTTGCATGGATCAATTCAGTTATAAAATTTAAATAGTAATAAATATGAAATCACTTTATTTATTTCCGCTATCTCTTATAATTACACTGTTTTCTTTGAACGTTTATTCTCAAAATGCCACATATTCTTGTGCTGAATCCAAAGGGAATGCTTTACTGCCAGTGCCACAGAAGGTTTCGCTTTCAGATCAGCATTATTTGTTGGATGATAGTTGGACCATAGAAATTGTAGAAAACCTTTCAATAAATGATCCTGCTGTTGTTAGCTTAACGTCAGAATTAAAAGAGCGTTTTGGTCTAAAGTTAAAGGGGCCAGGGCGCAGTGGTTCTCATAAAATACAGCTAACTGTTAAGCTTGGGTCTGTCAATATAGGGCATACCACTGACACAAACCGGGTTGAATTAAAGAAACAGGCATACCGATTAAATTTAGAGCAAGAAAGAATTTCTATTACCGCCAATGAAGTGCAGGGTTTATTCTACGGAGTACAGACTCTTTTACAATTATTACAAGATGACAACGGTAAGATATATTTTTTTGGTGGCGAGATTGTCGATTGGCCAGATTTAAATCTAAGGATGATCTATTGGGACGATGCACATCACCTCGAGCGCCTTGATGCAATGAAGCGAGCCATCAAGCAGGCCAGCTATTATAAAATAAATGGCTTAGCATTGAAGCTGGAAGGTCATTTTCAATTTAAAAGTGCAAAATCCGTTGTTGAGCCTTATGCCTATACACCAACTGAATATCAAGAACTTACTGATTATGCCAAAACACACTATGTTGAGTTGATCCCTTTTTTAGATGCTCCTGCTCATATCGCTTTTATTCTTAAACATCCTGAATACAGCAGTTTAAGGACTTTGCCTAATTCAAACTATGAGTTAAATGTTATCAATCCCGAGGCTGATGAACTGATCCTTGGTATGTTTGAGAACCTGATGGAAGCAAATAAAGGAGGAAAATATATTCTGTTTTCTACCGATGAAGCTTATTATGTGGGGAAGTCTGAGAGTGAGAAAAAGCGTGCTGAAGAGTTAGGTGGTAATGGAAGATTGCTTGCTGAATACATTACAAGAATTGGAAATAAACTTCATGAAAAAGGTCGGACCGTTATTATCTGGGCCGAATATCCATTGACTTATTCGGATATCAATTCACTTCCATCACATATCGTTAACGGTGTGTATAATGATGAATGGGCTCCAAAATTCAAAGAACACGGTATGCGCCAACTTATTTATACCTCTTCTCAGGGTGGCGAACCACTTTTTCCAACTTATTATAAACTGCCTTCCCGGTTAGCCTTCGGACAGAATTCACTTGATCTTACCGACGATGAACAACAACAGGGAGATATTGCTGATGGAAGGGTAAGAAATATGCTGAATAGTATTAAATCCAGTATTGCGGCTGGAAAATCAGATTTCATGGGGGTCATTGTTGCTGCATGGGGTGATGCAGGTTTAAATCCTGAAACTTTCTGGTTGGGGTATGCTACTGGTTCAGCTTGTGGCTGGAATAGTAAATCTGTGACTTCTCAAGACCTGACAACCCGGTTTTACAACTCATTTTACGGGAATAAAACTATTCAGATGGACAGGGTGTATCAATTGCTAAGCAGCCAGACAGAGTTCTGGGATAAAAGCTGGGATTGGGAGCTTTCCAGTTGGCGCACGCCCATCTTAGGAAATTCAGATGGGTTTTTTGATACACCCAAACAGGTAAAGGATCAGACTTTGCCTTCTTTACCGGTTCTTTCAGGCACTGATCTGTCTTTAAACAAGGATTGGAACAATGATAACAAAGAACGCTTACAGGTTGCTGAAAAATTCCTGAAGGAGAATAATGAGCTTATGAACCTGTTACATAAAAACCTGGTCAGTGTCGATTATCAACATTACAATTTAGAGGTGCTTCGTTCAGTGGCGCTGCTCTGTCATCAGAATTTGACAATGTTGCTTGACTTGCAAAAGATCAATGATCTTCTGAGCCTTTCCTCCATTGTGGCATCTTCTAATCCGGCAGTGGCAGTATCGCTGATTGACCAGGCACTGGACCAGGTAAATAAGATCCGGGAGGAACGCAACGAGGTGTTGCAGTCGGTGACATCAGTATGGTACCAGGACTGGTATCCACGTGTTGATGAGGCAAATGGACGTAAATATTTAGACGAAGTAGATGACATAAAGGATCACTTGCCTGTTCGAACGGTGGATATGACTTATTTAATTTATCGCGAATTACATTATCCTATTGGCAAATGGGTGGAAGAAGTGATTAAAGCAAGAAATCAATTTGCTAACAGAAATAATTTACCTGTCAGGGAAATTCCCGATTGGATAACCTGTGTAGATCCGGCTGCCAAATGACGGGGGCTTTCGTTATATTTTCTCTGATATTTCAAGGTGAAAATTTCATTCAATGTAATTTATAACAGATTTATTACTGTTCCAGGTGTTTCGTATGATATTGTTTTAGTGATTTTTTTTTTGTATGATCTTAAATATTTAGAAAAATGAAATTAAAAAAAAGAGTATTTGGTGTTTTTTACTTTTTAGCGATTGTTATTTCTTCAAACTTAAAAGCTTATTGTCAGGTGGATGCATTGGTTAATATTAAAAATGCAGAACAAGTGATAACTGTTGGAGGACCAGATGCAGATATATCTGGTTTTTCTTCTTCGTCAATTCAAATTGCAATTGATGCCATAAAATCAAGAGGAGGCGGGACGGTTAAGCTTTTTCCTGGTGTGTATGTAATTACAGCGCCGGTACGTCTTTCGGATAATATAACCCTGTCAGGGGAAGGGGAGAGTACAATTCTCAGAAAATCGGATGGTTTTAAAACAAGTTTTATTGTTGATGCAGACTGGGGAATGTTAAAAGCAAAAGTAAGTGACGTAAATGGCTTTCAAAAAGGAACCGGTATCGAGTTGTATGATGATGAACATGACAAAGGCTGGGGGGTTACAACAGCGGTGATTACTGATATAATAGGTAATACAATTTATTTTGATAATAACACAGTGAATGATTACCTGGCGTCGTTGAATGGCACTGTGTCAAATGCATGTTCTGTTATTGAAGGCACTAATGTTGAGAATATTAGTATTAGTAACCTTACTGTTCAGGGTAATAAAAGTACCAACGATTATATCAATGGTTGCAGGGGAGGAGGTATTTATCTTTTTAAAGCAAAGAATTGTCTTGTAGAAAATGTAAAAGTCAATGATTTTAACGGAGACTCATTTAGCTGGCAGATAACCGAAAATATTTCAGTTAAAAACTGTGAAGCATCAAACGGGGGTGGACTTGGGTTTCATCCCGGAACAGGGTCCGATCATTCTGTTGTTGAAGGTTGTAAAAGTCATAATAATAAGGAAGATGGAATTTTTTTGTGCTGGAGGGTGCAGAACGGGGTTTTCAGAAACAACCAGGTGTATAATAACGGGAGATATGGCGTGTCAATCGGGCATAAAGACACAGACAACATTTTTGAAAATAATCATGTATTTGAAAATGGTCTCCATGGTGTCTACTTTCGTGATGAAAATGAACAAAATGGAGGAGATCGTAACACATTCATGAAAAATATAGTTGAAAATAACGGAATTTCTCAGAAATCTTACGGATTTTATATTGATGGAGAAACACATGATATAAATTTAAGGGGAAATATTATCAGAACTACTCCTGGGGGAAAAGGAAATCAAATAGGTGCAGTGTTTGTTGGAAAAAAAGCTTCTTTGATAAATATATCTGAAAATTCGATATCGGGCAGTAAAGAAACGGTTTATGAAAAGAAATAAATTTTAGATATCGGAAATTAAAGAATTCACTCTCTAAGAAAGTGGACTTAGAATTGCCCCTATAAGGGGCGGAATTCGAGCATTTGTAGCTCTTCTGATCGTTCTTAATATTCTTGATAATTCTGACATATCCTAATATTAAAATATGTCATATCTCAAGATTAATAATTTTCAGGCAAATCCAATTTATACATTACCACCACCAAAGGAGGTGGCTTTAACAGTTATAGTTAAACAATCTATCACATAGACTTATAATTTATTATGAAGAAATCAAATAACTGGCTCAGCTTTGTCATTATAAATGTCATTTTTATGGGGGTTTGGGGTGCTCTTATTGAAATCCCTGACAAGAATGGCTTCCCGGCAACTTTGGGTTATGTGGTTTGGACATTAACAATGATTCCAACTGCAATATTAGCTTTAGGTATTAATAAGTGGAAATTAGAATATGACAAACGCTCCATTTTATTGGGTTGTTTAGTTGGTTTTCTCGGAGCAATAGGACAACTGGTTCTTTTTCTTACTTTAAAGATAGCCCCGGCTTATCTTGTTTTTCCTTTAATTTCACTAACTCCTGTAGTTACTATTTTGCTTGCTATAATTTTTTTAAAAGAAAAGACCGGCCGTTTAGGTTGGATTGGTATTGTAGTTGCAATCATAGCAATTTTACTACTTTCTTATCAACCGCCTGGAAATAAGAATGTCAGTGGATATTTGTGGTTGTTAGTGGCGTCTGTACCATTGTTTGCTTGGGGAGTGCAGGGTTATGTAATACGATTTGCCAATGAAACAATGAAAGCAGAAAGTATCTTCTTTTATATGATGATCAGTTCTGTTTTACTGATTCCTGTGGCATTGTTTATGACCGATTTCTCTCAACCTATCTATTGGGGGTTTAAGGGTCCTTATCTAGCGGGGCTTATTCAAGTATTAAATGCCTTCGGCGCTCTCTGCTTAGTTTATGCATTTAGATATGGGAAGGCAATAATTGTTGCACCAATGGCTACTGCCCTTGGCCCGGTACTTACTGTTATCATATCATTAGCCATTTACGCTGTCATACCCCATCCTATAATAATAACAGGCATGCTTTTCGCCATTCTTTCTGCGTTCTTGATGGGAGTTGAAGAAACTAAGTAATGGTTAAAATATAATGTCGTATAATTTACCAAAGTTATTAAGCACGAACGACAATCGTTCTTTGAGATTTTGAAAACAGAGATAGGCATCAAAAGGGAGCCATTGATATTTGATTCTTCGCCAGAGAATTTCTATCAGGTTCAATTCTGGAGAATACGCAGGCAAGTAGTAAATCCAAACATCTTGTTCTTTCCATTCTTCGATTTTTGCCATGAATTTCTTGGATTTATGAATTGGGCAATTATCCAGTATGACAACAGCCTTTTTAATTGTCTGGAGAACAAAACGATCCATAAAGCTGATGAATCGATCAGAGTTTAATGTTGTTTCAAGCTCTTCACAGAACAAGTCGTTGCTACGCTTCATTAATCCAACAACATTTAGATATTTACCTTTAGCTGCTGGCAATAATATCGGATTATCTTTTGTTTGCCATGCGTATGGCACTCTTGGAGTAAGCCCGAAATGACTTTCATCACCAAACTAGAGATCAATGTATCCGTTATCTTCCAGTCTCTTAAGGTTTTCTATTTGCTCTTGTTTAAGTTCAAATTGATCCTGATCGCGTTTGCCTTTTAAAGATAACAGAGTCTATTATCGTCCGACCTTGATGGGATAAAAGAAGGCATTGGCTATGTTTCCTTACGGTGTTATCCCTACTATTCAGGTGAAGCTTTTCGAGTGCCTCAATCTCCTCTGTTTTCAGTATTATATGTCACATTATGAGATATATGTACACATATTAAAGCATAAAAATAATAAAATACGACATTATATTATTCTTAGAACTTAATATTGCTAATGTTTTATATAATGATATCTGGATTAGTTATTGGAATTATTCTGTCTGCCCAGAATCAGACGGTAAGCATAGGATGTTTGACTCAAGATAATACAATACCCTAAGGATGTTAACGTCTTTGGCAGAAAGGCTAAGCTCAGTGATAAGAAAATATTGAAATTGAAAGTGGTAAATAGTATTAAATAAGAAAAAAATGAAACTTAAGACTTTTCTAATAGTTTTTTGTGCAATTTCATTGGCAGTCACAAATTTATCAGCCCAGGAAACCATTCAGGTAATACCCCGTGAAATTAACGATGTTTTAACTAATCCGGGGATTGGTTTTATGACTTTTCAACGCTTTAATGGCGATACGTTAAATGGAGGTCTTCGCGCAACGGAAGGTTTTCCAATAAAGTACCAAAAATTTAATGGGAATCTGAATAATAAAAATTATCCTATGACTTCAATAGCTTATTTCAGGGTTTATTGGAGATTTTTAGAACCAGAAATAGGCAAGTTTAACTGGGCAATGATTGACAGTGCCTTGATGACGGCCCATAAACGGCACCAGACTCTTTTATTGCGTGTTGCACCATATGGGGGAGGCTCTGATAAAGATGTTCCTGACTGGTACCGTTCCATCGTAAAGGGGCCTGACTTATGGCAAAAAAAGTGGAGGGTTGATGCGAATGACCCGCGCTATGCCGAATACTTTGGCAGGTTTATAACTTCATTAGGTAAACATTATGATGGGCATCCGGATCTTGAAGCAGTTGATCTTGCTATAGTAGGGTTCTGGGGAGAAGGCTCAGGCGCTGATATGCTTACACAAAAAGCAAGAGAGGATTTGGTAAATGCATATACCGATAATTTCAAAAAAACGCCATTATTAATGCTTTTAACAGATGCGAAAACAAATAAATACGGATTATCTCAGGCAAACGTAGGCTGGAGGGTTGATTGCCTGGGGGACCTTGGTTTTCCACATGATTTTCCGGTTATACATAAAGGCAATCCTGGCTGGGGACATATGGAAAATATTTATCCTCAGAGAATTATCAATTTTGGAATGAAGGATGCATGGGAAAAGGCACCTGTAAGTTTTGAAATTTGTCATGTTTTTAAACAATGGAAAGAAGAAAGGGGATACAATATTGATGACCTTAATTATATAATTAATGAATCATTAAAATGGCATATATCCTCTTTCAATGCTAAATCGTCTGCTGTACCGAAAGAATGGCAGCCCCTCATTGACCAATGGCTTAATAAGATGGGATATCGTTTTGTGTTGCGCAGTTTTTCTTATCCTGAATTTGTAGCTTCTAATGAAAAACTTAATTTTAAATCATGGTGGAACAACAAGGGAGTTGCACCAATTTACAAAAAATTTCTTTTAGCAATCAGACTTACCAACGAAAAAAGATCTGCGGTTATGATTACTGATGCTGATATTACTACATGGATGCCTGGTGACAACCTTTATGATGATGCGGTATTTGTTCCAATTGATATGCCTGAGGGAGTTTATCAGTTACAAATAGGTATTGTTGACAGGCAATCTCATGAACCCAAAGTAAACCTCGCCATCGCAGGAAGAACTCCCAAGGGTTGGTATTCTGTTGGGAAAATAGAAATTAAAGATTAGGAGTATCAGATAAATGATAGTTTCACCATTGATTATGTAATAAGAACAATTTTTGAATATAAATCATAAATCGCAGGGGTGGCCATAATTAAAGTAATTGACTGGTAATTAAATACTTTAAACATACAAATCCCTACGGTTTTATACTAATAAATAATCAGATATTTTACAGTAAATCAGATAAATAACTAAGTTTTAATCGAAGTATTGATCTAAATTACTTTATATTATGAAAAAACTAACACCATTACTCGTATTTTTCTTTTTTACTCAGTTGCTTTTTGCTCAAAACAAAGCAACTATTACTGAAGAAAGCAGGGAAATGATCACCTATCCTTATGGCGATCCGAATCCGGTTCCGATTTTGACTGAAAAGAATTTCAGGATTTACCCGTATTTCTCGTTCGACAAGTATAGCCAAACTTCGCAGAAGCAAAACTGGAAAGTCATTAAGCTTGAAAACGACTACATCGAAGTATTTATTACGCCCGAAATGGGGGGTAAAATCTGGGGTGCCATCGAGAAATCAACTGGCAAGGAATTCATATACAGCAACGATGTGGTGAAGTTCAGAAACATTGCTATGCGTGGCCCCTGGACTTCGGGGGGAATTGAATTTAACTTCGGATTAATCGGCCATACTCCGGCAACTGCAACACCGGTCGATTATATTACCCGGGAAAACACCGATGGAAGTGTGAGTTGCATCGTAGGAAATATGGATTTGCCTTCACGCACACAATGGCGAGTCGAAATCAGACTTCAAAAGGATAAAGCTTACTTTGAGACTATTCCTTTATGGAACAATCCAACTCCGGTGCCGCAGTCGTATTATTGCTACATGACCGGCTCCGCGGCGGTTAGTGACGATCTGGAATTTTTCTTTCCCGGGAACCAAACCCTTGGTCACGAAGGTAAAGTACATCCCTGGCCTGTTGATGAAGAAGGTCATGATATGTCGAAATATGTAAATAATAATTTCGGAACCGATAAATCGAACCATGTTGTTGGCGATTATAACGATTTCATGGGCGGATATTTCCATAAATCGGAATTTGGATTTGGCCACTGGGCTTTATACAACGATATGCCGGGTCGTAAACTCTGGCTTTGGTCAACTGCCCGCGATGGTGCTATTTGGGGCGACTTGCTAACCGACAAGCACGGCCAGTATATGGAATTTCAGGCAGGGGGTACCTTAAATCAGTATTCACAGGGAACATGCCGAAGCCCGATCAAAGAAATGCCATTTAATCCTGGAGTTACAAACCATTGGAAAGAAATGTGGTTTCCGGTGAAGGAAATTGGCGGTTTGACGGAAGTATCTCCAATGGGAGTATTGAATGTAAAACATGAAAACGGACAGCTTCAGATTGGGATCAATGCCCTTGCTTTTGTTCAGGCAAAATTCGTTGTAAAATCGAACGGTAAGGTAATTTATACCGAAGACAAAAGTTTTAAACCGATGGATGTATTTAAAACTTCTGTTGCATTGGACGAAAATGCACCGTATGACATTTCTGTTGAAGGAATGAACCTGGAACACAGTTTGGTAAACAAAAATCTGATCAAACGTCCGTTTGTCACCTCGATACCTGCCGATCCGGCCAGTGCTTCCAGTTTATTTCAGGATGGAATACAGTTTAAAGAAAATAGAAATTATATTCCAGCCAAAAAAAGTTTATTAAAATGCCTTAAGAAAGATCCATTATTCATTGATGCGATGGCTGCTTTGGCCGAATTGTATTATCGCAGCAATTTGCCCGACTCGGCTTTATACTATGCCAATCAGGCTTTACAGCTCGACACCTATAATCCGGCAGCCAATTATTACGCCGGAATAACTTATCGCGCACAAGGCGATTTGATTGATGCGCTTGAGTCGCTCGGATGGGCTGCCCGGTCGATGGAATTTCGTTCGGAAGCCTATTCTCTGATGGCTGGTATTGAACTTCAATTAAACAATCTGGAATTGGCAGAGCATTATGCAAATCAGTCGTTAGATTTTAACCGCTTTAATTTTAACGCTTTAAAAGTGCTGGCCATTACATATAGGAAGCGCGGCGAGACAAATTTGGCAGAACAGATCATCGCAACCCTGATTTCGCTGGATCCACTGAACCATTTTGCGGATTTCGAACGCTATCTGTTGCATGCTTCTCCTGAAAACCTTTCTTTGTTCAAAGCAAGCATCCGAAATGAATTTCCATACCAAACCTATCTGGAACTGGCCATTAATTATTACAATTTTGGACAGAAAGCAGATGCGATTCAGGTGCTTGAAAATGCGACGGATCAGCCGTTGGTTTTGGTCTGGAAAGCATTCCTGAAAGACGATCCATTACTTCTGAATCAAACAGTGAAGGAATCGCCTGCCTTTGTTTTTCCATATCGGACCGAAACTGTTGCAGCCCTGAACTGGGCCGTGTCAAAGAATGATAGCTGGAAATTTAAATATTATCTGGGCCTGAATTTATGGGGAATTCAGCGAGAAGACGATGCCCGAAAATTATTCGTGGCTTGCAAACAGGAACCTGATTTCCCAACTTTCTATTTGTCGAGAGCAGATCTCGAAAAACAAACAGATCCAAAGCAGGGACTTAGTGATCTTCAAACAGCTCATCAGCTTGCACCTGATGACTGGCGTGCATCGATCCAGTTAATAGAAGCCTACATTTCAAGAGAAGATTATAAAACAGCATGGCCACTTTCAACTGAAGCGACGAAATTTTTTCCTGAGAATTACTATCTGGCATTGCAATTAGCCCGGGTCCAGTTAGGTAACGATCAATATGAGGCCTGTCTGAAAACACTCGAAAAAACCCACATCCTCCCATTTGAAGGATCCACTCAGGGGAAATATGTTTACGAACAGGCATACGTGCTTTTAGCCATCGAATTAATGAATAAAGGAAAATACAAGGAAGCACTAATAAAGCTTGAAAAATCGAAAGCATGGCCCGAAAATTTGGGTGTAGGTGCTCCTTATGAACCCGATAACCGGATGCAGGATTACCTGGAAGCGATTTGTCAGAATAAATTAGGGAACGCAGTTCAAGCCAAGGCTTTAAGAGAGGCCGTTCTCGAATTTACAAAAGCACATTATGCTGATATCAGGCCTACATTTAATAATATTTTCGCGTTAGATATTCTAAAGCAGGAGGGTGAAACAATTGCAGCTAGTTCGTTGATTCTGAAGATTAAAGACTCTGATCAGTACATTAAACCCTTGCAAAAATGGGTGGTGGCTTATTATGCTAATGACACAACGACCTGTGACTTACTTGCAAAAGATTTGGCAATGAATCGTTATTATTCAATTGTCAAAATGGTGTTGAGCAAAACAAAATGGTAAATGTTTACAAAAGCTGAAAATCCGTTTTCTGATTAAAATGGAATGATAAAACTTAAAAAATATGAATAAATATTTAAGAAGAGATTTTCTGAAAGGTCTGGCCACAGTTCCTTTCTTAGGATATTTCGCCTTTTCATTTAAAGGGAATATCGCCAAAGAAATAAGCAAAAAAAACGTAAACTACCTTAAAACACTGTGTGTTGAACATCTTGAAGCTCCGGAGGCAAAATTGCGTCCACCTACCGGAAATAACAATAATGTTGTTCGTTTTGGTTTAGTTGGCAATGGCTGGCGGGGAGACCAATTATTAGAAACTTTGGGATTTATAAGTTCAAAAAAAGTTAACGAAAACACCGTAGACGGAAAATACAGCGAATGGATGAAAAATTTCTTGGGGCAGGAAGATTTGAATGTCGAGTTTGCAGGAGTCTGCGATACTTTCGAGGTTCATGCTCAACGTGGATTTGAGATTTCAAAAAATGATATCCGCCCAGGAGGAGGAAATGGCAAAACAAAACCGGCAAAAATATTTCCTAACTACCGGGAAATGATTGCCAGCGACGATATTGATGCAATTATTATTTGTACTCCCGATCACACACATGCTCAAATAGCAATACAAGCTGCCAAAGCAGGCAAACATGTTTACCTCGAAAAGCCAATGACGCATAGTATCGAAGAGGCAGTTGAATTACGAAATACCATTAAATCTACGGGTGTTATTTTCCAGTTGGGACATGAGAATCGTCAGCAGATGAGTTTTAAACTGGCTCAGGAACTTTACAAAAAAGGTGTTATAGGCGATGTTTCAATGGTACAGACTTATACAAACAGAAATACGCTTGATGGGGCATGGATAAGAACCAGAGAATTTGACCATTTGGGAAATCTTAATACAATTAACTGGAAAGAATTTCTGAGTAATGCTCCATGGACAGAGTTTGACCCAAAAAGATATTTTAACTGGCATCGTTACAGCGAATATGGAACCAGTTTTACAGGAAACGACTTCTCGCATAAATATGATTGTGTAAATCAAATTTTAGGACTTGGAATCCCGGAAACAGTGATCGCCCTGGCCGGTCAGTATTATTATAAAGATCATGGTGATATGCCTGATGTGATTAACGCTGTATTTAGTTATCACGAAAGGAAGTTGACAATGACATTTGATGGCACACTAAAAAATGGCATTTATCGTCAATCGCGAATATTAGGTTCCGAAGCAACATTGGATATTGACAATTCGATTATGTTGTATAAAGATTCAAATTCGGAACGGTACAAAGACTTAAACATCAACTCTGACAACCCAATGTATTATTATGCGCCCAGCGCCGATGTTGACGCTATCTCTTCTGCTACTTCAATAGCTTATATTAAAGGCGGTTATGGTCCTACTTTTATTGACGGTAAAGTAATTGACGCCACCTTTTTGCATTTAAAAGAATGGATTGATGCAATTCGTGGACACGGAAAAACAAGTTGTGATATAGATGTGGGATTTGAAGAAGCAGTTACATTTAACATGGCAAATCTGGCATACCTGAACAAAAAAACGGTTACCTGGGATAAGGTCAATGAAAAAGCTATAATTGGATAAATAAACAGATATAAAATGGAAAAAAATATTAAAACCATTGCAGACTATTCAAGTTGGCAAATCTTCTCCTTAACTTCTTTAAGGGTTTTAATCGGTTGGCATTTTCTATACGAAGGACTGGTAAAATTATATACTCCAGGCGGATGGTCAGCGGAACTGTTTTTATCTAATTCAGTTGGTCCTTTTGCATCTTTTCTGAAGGTATTGTCGGTCAATCAAACAATATTGATGTTTGTCAACCAGGCAAATATATGGGGACTTATTGCAATTGGATTAAGCTTATTTCTTGGGATTTTTACAAAACCCTTCAAGATAGCAGCAATGGTGTTATTGTTTCTTTATTACATCGCATATCCTCCATTTGCATTTTACACAGTTTCGTTGCCAGTTGAAGGAAGTTACTGGATTGTAAATAAAAACCTGATTGAAATTGCTGCATTGCTCGTTTTGTTTCTATTTCCGACAAGTCAAATTTCAGGAATTGATCGTTACCTGATTTCAGGATGGGAAAAGAAAAAGAATGTAGGATAATTTTGATCAGAAGGTATATCCTTTTAATAAAATATGCAAAAACGGCAACGAATTTTATTTTGGATGCATAAATTCAACTCCTGAACTGAACTTAAACCTATGAAAATTAATAAAATCCTTTAATATAAGTCGATGGAAAAAAGAGATGTTGTCAAAATAGTTCTTGATGGGAAAAAACCTCCGTATGTTCCATGGTCATTCAATTTTACTGTAGAGCCCAAAGAAATGCTTCAAAAATATTATGGCGTTTCCGATCTGGATTTGGTACTTGGAAATCATTTCCTACAGCTGGGGGCCGACGTTGGATTTTTTGACCAAATCGGAGAAAACCTTTTTCAGGATGTGTTCAAAGTGGTTTGGGATAGAAGCATTGACAAGGATATTGGCAATATTGCCGTTAGCATTCTTGCTGAACCGACATTAGCAGGATACACGTTTCCAAGCCCGATTGATCCGCGTTATTTTGCAAATATTGAAAGTGAAATCGCTCTAAAACCAGATTTGTTCCGAATTTTCGAGATAGGTTTTTCATTGTACGAACGGGCGTGGACTCTCAGGGGAATTGAAAATATACTGATGGATTTTTATGAGAATCCACAATTTGTAAATGATCTGTTAGATGCAATTTGTGAATTTAATCTTGCTCAAATTGAAAAGGCACTCGAATATGATATTGACGCGTTCCTTTTTGGAGATGACTGGGGACAACAACACGGGCTTATTATGGGTTATGACCTTTGGAAAGAGTTCGTCTTTCCTCGGTTAAAGCGTATGTTCGACCGGGTGCATCAGGCTGGGAAATATGTAATGATTCATAGTTGTGGCGATGTGGACGAATTGTTTGATGATCTGGTTTCAACCGGATTGAATTGTTTCAATCCGTTTCAGCCCGAAGTAATGGATGTTTTTGAAATATTACCGAGATATCGGGGGAGGCTTGCCTTTCATGGTGGACTTTCCATACAAAAAACGCTTCCATTCGGTTCTCGTGAAGACGTGATTTCGGAAACAAAACGATTACTTGATCTAGGCAAAGACGGGGGATATATTTTATCACCGTCACACGCTGTAGAAGGTGACACTTCTTTGGAAAATATTTTGGCATTTATTGAAGTTGCTCAAAATCAACTTAAATAAAAGACTTTGAAAATCTGATTGTCAACTTTATGAAAACTTAGTGAAAACAAACTTAATATGAAAAAAATATTTTTATTCCTTGCTATCCTGGTTATTACCAGTTCGTTTTCATCAAAACAAAGAGTATGGGTCGCTATCGGTGATTCGATCACATATCTTAATGACAATGTTAATGAAACCGGAAACTACATTACAAAAGGTTATATGACATGAGTTGTGGAGAAATTGCCAGATATAAAATATATCAATCAGGGACACAATGGATGGACTGCTGGTGTTATTGCCAAAGAAATGGAGAATTTAGGTTTAATGGAAGCGGATGTTTATTCCGTTTTTCTGGGTACAAATGATTGATGGGCCAGTCGACCTGTTGGAACGATCGATGATTATAGGAACAATACTGGGAATGATACGTTTTTTGGTTCTTATCGCATCATCATCAACAAACTACGAAGCCTGAGCGAAAATGCTTGTATCATTCTGGTGGCTCCTATGTAACGGGTCAACTTTGTATACGTGAACGATAAAAAGAACAATGCCTGGGGCTCGTACAAAGACAAGAACGGACAATCGCTTGAACAATTTGCCAACGCGGTAGTGAGTATTGCTCATTTGGAAAAGCTGGAAGTGATCGATCTCTATCACAACAAGCAGTTGAAGATTGAAGACCTGGTCCATTTCGAGCGACTAAAAAATTCTGAGACTGGACAGTACAAAAATTATAAATATCCTGATTTTGCCCATGTTTCTTTTAATCCTGAAACCTATGAATATCCGGATCCGCCTCAAGCAATCAATCTCACATACGACGGATTGCATCCTTCAGACAAAGGGAACAAAATCATCGCCAACATTTTTATTAAAATTCTAAAAAATAGAACATAAATATTTTAATTGAGTTCAATTTTTAAACTATGATACAACACACAGTAGGAATAATTATGAATTGTGTTACAGGTCGTATGGGAACTAATCAGCACCAGCTTCATTCCATCGTCGAAATCATAAAACGGGGGGACATGAAATTCGGTCCCAGCGAGACTATTATGCCAGATCCTATTTTGATCGGTCGCGATGATAACAAGCTTAACAAGATTTGCGAACTCAGCCGGATCACCAAAATGAATATCGGTTTGGATGAAGTGCTTAAAAATCTAGACTATATTATCTATTTTGATGATAAACCACCGGGCGACGAGCAGATGCTTTTCGCAAGGCGGTAAAAGAGGGAAAGCATATTTATTGCGAAAGGCTAATTGCTGTGAACACGGAAGCTTCTTTTGAGTTGTACGAAGTCCGGATTGGTGACATTAATACAGCTATGACTTCAGGATTAAAAGAAAAATATGACGATTTAATTGTAAATGGTTTATGTATTCAGCAACGTTGGGGCAAGCCTGAGGATGTGGGGAAAGCTACTTGTGCACTTGCTATAGGCAGTTTTCCATACTTAACCGGACATGTTTTTTGTGGTTGACGGAAGGTTGACCACTTCACGCTTATAAAATTTAAAAAATGGAACTATCACGCAGAAATTTTCTTGTAAAATCATCAACGGCAGCTGCAGGAATTTCGGTTGCGGCTAATTCAAAATTGTTTGCTATAGGGAATTCCCATCGCTTTCAGGATTTAAAGATATCAGATCCAAAAGACCAGGAGTCATTTAAGTTTAGTGTATTTTCCAAAACACTTCATTGGATGCCAGTTGCTGAAATGGTCATTCGCGTTGCATTAATGGGTTTCGATGGCATTGATCTGACAGTGAGACCCAATGGGCATGTTTTGCCCGAACGAGTTGAGGAAGATCTGCCAAGGGCAATGGAAGCTGCAAAAAAAGCGGGTATACGCATTTTCTCGATCATTACTTCGATAAATAATGCAGATGATCCGCTAACTGAAAAGATTCTAAAAACTGCCAGTTCGCTGGGTATTGGTCATTACCGGATGGATTGGCTCTATTATGACGATGCCAAATCGATTGAGCAAAATCTGATTTCAATTCAATCTGTATTGAGTAAATTGGCTGTATTGAACGAAAAGTATAAAATACGTGGTGAGTACCAAAATCACTCCGGAAAGTATTCGCCGCAATCTTATTTTGGATCTTCCATCTGGGATTTGTATTCAGTTTTGAATAAAATCAACTCGTTCTGGCTCGGATCGCAATTCGACATTATGCATGCTACGGTTGAAGGTGCCTATTCGTGGGAAACAGATTTTAAACTCCTGAATCCATACATCTATTCAATTGCTTTCAAAGATTATTTCTGGAAAAAAGAACAATGCAAATGGACTCCTGAAGTTGTTCCGATTGGAGAAGGTATGGTTGATTTTAGTAAATATCTTGATTTGATAAAACAATTCAAAATCAAATGTCCGGTTTCGATTCATTACGAATATCCGTTAGGTGGAGCAGAGAGAGGAGATAAGATAATTACCATGAAAAGTGAAGATATTTTTTTGGCTTTTGAAAAGGATTTAGCAACCCTAAAAAACAAGTTCAGGAAAGCAAATCTTATCGACTGACGGTTTCTGATGAAGCTGTGAATACAAGAATCCGTTCGAAAAAAATTAATAGTAGGTAATTATATAAACATTGAAAAACCATATTTTGGATAGGTTAAAGTTACAGTAACAGGATTTTTCAGCCTGTTCTCGATCATGTGAATTGCTTTTTTGGCCTTCCGTTTTTCTGCGATTTATGGGTGTAGGATTATGGATTGTCGTGTGCAACGGTGATTTAAGGAAACGCATTTGGTAAAATTTTCATTGGGATATTTGTGTTTATCGCCGGTTGAATCATCGATCGGTTTGGACCCAAACTGATCGTGACCACTTGTTAATTATATGGAGGTTACCTTTGCATTTAAGCGACTCACTCGCGGGACTTTTCACAAAATTTGATTGTTTAAAAAACTTATTTAAATTTACCATTCTATGCAACAAAGGTGGTCACTCACTATAGGCGTTTCATTTGAAATTCAAGTACATCAGTCCCCGATAAGATTTATACCGGATGATTGGGTTCGTCTTTACGGCATCTCTCACATTCCATCCCGCCGGTTGGCACAATTTTAAAAATGATTAAATATGAACATATTAAAAATATCGACTGCTCAATTTGAGAACAGAAGCGGGAACAAAAACTACAATCTATCTATAATTGAAGGACTTTCACAAAAAGCATCAAAAGAAGGTTCAAATGTAATTGCTTTTCATAAGTGTTCTGTTACTGGTTATACATTTGCAAAACACCTTTCAAGAGAGCAAATGTTTGATCTGGCAGAATTTATTCCAAATAGCGAATGCATTTTGAAACTTACCGAAATAGCAAAAAAAAATGATATAGTCATACTAGCCGGGCTTTTTGAGAAAGATGAATATAATAATTTATTTAATGCCTATGTTTGCATTGATAAAAATGGACTGGTTGCTAAATATAGAAAATTACATCCTTTCATAAATCCATATTTAACAGCTGGAGACAGCTATTGTGTTTTCGAGATTTATGGTTGGAAATGTGGAATTCTAATATGTTATGACAATAACATTATTGAAAATGTAAGAGCAACAACTCTTTTAGGAGCAAATATCATTTTTATGCCTCACGTAACTATGTGTACTCCTTCAACCCGTCCGGGTGCAGGTTTTGTAGAACCTAAACTTTGGGAAAATCGTGGATCTGACCCTACTTCATTACGTTTGGAATTTGAGGGAATGAAAGGACGAGATTGGTTAATGAAATGGCTACCAGCAAGAGCTTACGACAATGCAATTTATACCGTCTTTTCAAATCCGATAGGTATGGACGACAACCAGCTAAAAAATGGGTGTTCAATGATTATTGACCCTTTTGGAGATATTCTTGCTGAATGTTATTCATTTGAGAACAGCTTTGTAACGACAACAATTACACCTGAAAAACTTGTTCTAGCAGGAGGACACCGATATATAAAAGCAAGACGACCAGAGTTGTACCGGGATATTATTGGACAAAATCACAAGCCAGAACAGACCGTGGTTTGGCTCAACTACGACGAAAGACATTAAAAACTTCCATTAATGAATGAGGCAATAATTCACCTTGCCATTTGCTAATGATTCATGGATTATTCTTTTATAAAGGACTTACATCCTACGGATTTTCTTCTAAATTTGTTAATTTACGACTTTAATTGGATTTACCAATGAATCTCTCCGCCACAAGTGGACGGGGTATCTTGGTGGTCAATTTATTTTTTATTTCGCCGCAAGCGGCGGGGAATTTATCCGATATAGATTCAAGGCACACACATCTACCTAGCCGCAAGCTAGGGTATCTTCGGATTCTGATCCATATTTGCTTAATCTCCTACAATTATTTTTAACGACACCCTTTTAATTTCATGAACAAACGACTGAGCGCCTTGCTTATCTCGGGAAATATTTCCTGGTAAAGGGTAATCATAAGTTCCATATAAGTTGATAATATGACCTTTGGGGCAATCAGATTTAATGTAAATTTCACTCGTTTCACGCATTGCTCCAGACCAATCATTCCTTGAAGAATATTTTAAGGTGGTCTGATTTTTATCTATATAGGGATCATCTGTATACAATCTCAAACCATAGTAGAAATTATTTACAAAATCTGACTTGGTGAGAATGCTGATTTTTTCTCCAGGATCAGCATTTCCATCATGATTTCCCTGCCCAAATAAAGTTGCACCCTCAACTTCCTGTGCAAACCTTCTTCCATCACTTATTACATAATCTGTGAGTTCAGACTCAGAATAACAGAATGGAATATCACACAAAAAGCATTCAGTTTTACCATTACTGGTCAATAATATTTTTATTCTTCCTCTATCAATAGATGAATTTCGGAAACGAATTTTAAATGAAGTACTTTTATTGAATTCTCCTTTAGTGATCGAAGTGATCGTTTTTTTAGCGGTAAGAACTTCTAAATTATCATCATTGCTAATCAATTCCAATTCTGCGTTAGCTGTAAGACCACCTTTATTATAAATAATAGGTGTGAGAGTTACATCTTCCCATGCTGCAGGCAGTTCCTTACTTAATATATATTCGGAAACTGAAATTTTACCCTGGTCTCCAGTCTTGTAAATTCCAACATCACAGTGACCAGAGGCAACAGAAATATTCAACCGACCCTGACTGTCACATACAATTAACTGATTACATATGGTTTGATTATCGATATTCAGGATATCTACATGATATTGTGTTAACGGTTCATATATTGAATCCGTAAGAATGTTTGTAGTAATATCATTATAAAAGGGACCGTCCGGTAACCATTTCCTAGTTGAAATTTTAAAGCCTGCTTTTTGTACGTCCTCAAGTATGCAATAACCACTTTTTGCACGGTCACTGGTAACCGAATAATTCCAGATATTGAAGTTTGGATACACATCAATATGATGCCATTTTTCCGGCTTATCTGGTGGATAATTAAAATACTTCATATGGAAGTCAAACTGGTCATTTACATTTACAACGGTATGAAATCCATTAAAGTAATTTACTCCATAGTCCCAACTTTCATAAGAAAGTTCAAGCTGCTTAAAGGAGGCGTCAAGTTCCAAATTATACTGACGAAGAAAATCCTTTAAGCCAAGATGCATTCTTATTGGCAACCCGATATAATTAATTCCCATATCCTTGAAAGCAGTATATATCTGAGTGGCTTTATTCCCGATGGTAAATGCAGCCGAAGGATTAAAGAAGGAAGCACTTGAAATAAGATGAGGATATTTTGCGGAAACAAACATCGACATAAAACCGCCCATGCTTAATCCAGAGACAGCTCTGCCGCTCCTATTTGGAATAGTTCTAAAATGGGCATCAATATATTCAACAAATTCAGGAAAATAATCGACAAACTGAAGATCATTTTTAACCGGGCCAATATCGTAAGGTCTTGGATATTGAGGGTTAACGTAACCATCCCATTTAACCACAATCACGTTATGACACTTAACAAAATGTTTTATGTTATCCAGAGAATCCGAACCACAAAGATACGCATTTCCGGTCCAGCTATCATAATAACGTGACTCCATATTGCCGTTTGGGTCTGTACCGTATGGTCCGTTAAACCTGCCGCCAAAACCATGAAAAAAATAGATAACAGGATAAACTTTAACTTTATTAATATAGTAATTTGGGGGCAGAAAGATCCTGTAATTCCGCTCTTCCTTGAAATACTTACTATAATGTTTTAAATCATATATTATCTGTGCTGTGTCAGCGCCAACCTGACAAAACAAAGGATTCTTAAAGATAAAAAGCAGTATAATAAATATCAGATTTTGCTTTTTAGATAAAAGTTTCATTGCGAAATTTTATTCGGATTTCATCATTTCAATCCCAGCCAGAATAATAGGACCAAGACCATGAATGTCATTCACCTCATTAGGACGGTTATAATAGTAGACTAAATTATCTTCGATTGAAGTTCCAACACAAATTCCACCAACATTCCCTTCCTGATCTATTTTTTCCTGTAATCCTTTCCAACCATTCTCAGCAATGGTTAAAAATGATTTGTCAATCCATCCCTGATTAACTGCTCTTGCAATAGAATAAATAAACATTGCAGTTGCAGAGGTTTCAAGATAGGAATCCGGTTTATCCAATAACTGATACCACATTCCCTGTTGGCTCTGGTAACGGGATACTCCTACTATTTGCTTTAATAGCAGTTTAACCATCCTGTCACGTTTGGGATGATCAGAAGGTAAAAAATTCAACAATTCGACCTGAGCCATCATTATCCAGCCATTACAGCGACCCCATGTTGCAGCGCCATTCATTTCTGATTCGGAATACCAGCAATGGTAGTACAAATTGGTTGCGGGGTTCATTAAATATTCCGCATATTTTTCGACTTGTTTAATCGCTTCATCATAGTATTTTGAATCATCCGTAATATGACCCATCCGGGCAAGAAAGGGAACACTCATGTATAAATCATCTGCCCAGATCGTCTGATTTTTTGGACCTGGCCTGGCAAACGTACCATCTTTCAGCCTGGGATTTTTATTCATCATGAAATCCGCAACCTTTATCATGTATTTATAATACTGAGGGTTCTTTTTATATTGATAGATATCAACAAGACCGGCCGTCATTGCACCGCAATCATCCAATTCCTGGGTAACAAGATATTGTCCGAAAGGGTAATTCCACTTATTGAATCCATGGTAATTTTTTTCAAACATTTCGGATTTCTGAAAAGCAAAATTATATCTGCCTACAGATATGTCCCTGTAGGAGTTATCTTTCAGTTCTTCAGAGAGTCTGTTAAAGGCAATATGGATTACTCCATTCCAGTAATTCCATGTATTATATGGATTTTCAATCCGGATATCTTTAAAGTCGTTCATTTTTTGTGGATCTACCATCTTACCGTTTTCAATATTTATAAACCGGAAAGTGGTATCTTTGACAATTTTCCCGGAAATCTTTAGTGTTATCTCTTTATTCTTTTTGGAATTTTCCTGTCCTGTCAGAAACAACGAAACCTGCATTAGAAATAAAATAAATAGGATGTTTTTCACACGTAATTATTTTAGTTAAACATTTAATATTCAATTTTTTAATTCAATCAGTCAGGGTATTTAAAATTTCACACTCATGCTCATGGCAATACTCTTTTGTCCTTAACTGATTAGGTCAGTTTCATCCTCGTTGTTTAAACGTACAGTAAAAATCGACCTTATACTTTTCAGCTTATGCAGCTGTTAATTTTTCCAATTGTTGTGTATAATACGCGATTAAGCGATCCTTTCTAAAGTTGTTTAAATGGTCTTCGCCCAATTCCTTAAATGCAATCTTATTTTTGATGATAAAATAGGTGGCTATTAATATTTTGTGTCCTAGTGCAATGATTGAATTTTTCTTTCCCCTTCGTCCTACAAGGCTTTTGTACTTTGCACTCATATAAGTATTTTTTGTTCTGGAAGCTGCCCACCCGCATTCGGCCAAAAGACTGCGCAAATATTTATTCCCGTAGGTAATGCGTCCGCTTTTGTTCTTTTCTGCTGTTTCATTGCTTCCCGGACAGACGCCTGCCCAGGATGCCAGATGGTTTTGGTCTGGAAACTGTTCCATGTCAACGCCTACTTCTGCAATTATACAGGTTGCACCATCAATGCCAACTCCAGGAATACTTTCTAAAAGTTTCCGTTCCGTTTTGTAAGGTTCGATGCAAATCTCGATTGGTGTATCAACTTCAGCAACGGTGCTTTCAATTTTGGCAATATTCCCCAAGATTGTTTTTAGCATAAAACGGTGGTGAGGGGTAATATAGCCTGTCAGTGCTTCCTTTATATCATTCCGACTGGCTTTTACCTTGCCATGTACATACTGTAAAAGCTCTTCCGGACAGTAGCTTTCGTGCATTAAAATATGGTTGATAATTTTTGTGCCTATTGCACCAAATACATCGTTTAATACGCTCGAAAGTTTAATATTGGCATCTTCAAGTATCTTCTGGAAACGGTTTCTTTCTGCCGAAATCTGGTTAACCAATTTTGTTTTATAACGGGTCAGGTTTCGAAGTTCACGAATCGGGCGTTCCGGTATAAAACTGCCTTTTAACAAACCGCTCAAAAGTAGTTTTGTCAACCACAGACTGTCTTGCTTGTCGGTTTTATGGCCAGGCACATTCTTAACATGCCGGGCATTGACAAGTAAAATCTTAAAATCGTCTACCAGTACATTAAAGATTGGTTTCCAATATACCCCGGTGCTTTCCAGGCTACATGGGTAACTTTGTTTTTTAATAACCACTCTTTCAATTTTATCAAAGAACTTGTAAAAGTCTTAAAACTTTTTGTTTGAGTTTTTATAATTTTGCCTTGGATAGTTGCAACAATTAAATCTTTGTGGACATCCATTCCGCAGCCGCACTCAACGACTTGCTCGAATTCGATAACTTCTTTTTTTTTCATGGCTCTTAGTGATTTTTTTGACAACTTAAAACTAAGAGCTTTTTTTAGGAGCAGCACCATATTACATGGCCTTTTGTAGCTCTGCTCCTTTAAAATTTTTCCTCGGCGATGAGGGTTTCATACGTATATAATTTCATACGTATATAATTTATTTTTTTAATCCCGCATATCGGGATATGGAATTTGCATGAAGCAAATATTAATTCCGATTGATGTTTTTGAAATCATGCACAATTCATCTTGAAATAATTATTAGCAAACAGTAAAAAATTAGATTTGGAATCCAACAAAGAATTCAAATCTAATCTATAATTCATAATGGTATCATTTGGATTAATTTTCTGCTATTCGACCAGGCTCCCTCCGGTTTTTACCTTCTACACCCTGAATATCATCCCCCAGATCGAGACGTGCTTCATCGGCCAGTTTCCTAAGATCAATTACAACATCAGGGTAATATTCCTTTACATCATACCTTTCACCCGGATCGCGTCGGAGATCATACAAGCCTTCTTCAAATTTAAAGTTTTCGTTCGTACCTCCTGGGAATCCGTCTGCACCGGGTTTAAAACCGATGTAAGTACGGCCGGAGTGTGCAAAAACAAGTTTCCAGTTTCCTTTACGGACTGCCTCCAGACTATTCTTCTGGTAGTAATATAAGAATGTTTCTCGTGGATTAGCATTTTCATCTCCGAGCAAAAGGGGTAATATATTCAACCCGTCAATTTTTTTTTCAGGAAGTTGAGAATTCGTAATGGCAGCTAAAGTTGGAAGAATGTCGATCGTAGAGGCAAGTTTATTGCATATTACACCTTCAGGAATATGACCTGGCCATTTCATCAGACAAGGCTCTCGCTGCCCACCTTCGAAAGTGTCTCCCTTCGCTTCGCGCAAACCACCCGTTGACCCGGCATGATTACCAAAATTTAACCAGGGACCATTATCAGAAGTGAAAATAACGAGTGTGTTTTTAGCTAAGCCATTACTCTCCAATGCTTTCAGTATTTCACCAACCGACCAATCAATTTCCATGATAACGTCGCCATACATTCCCTGTTTGCTTATCCCTTTGAATTTTCCGGATACAGCAAGTGGAACATGCGGCATCGAATGCGCGACATAGAGAAAAAACGGGTTTTTCTTATTTTCTGTTATAAATCGGACAGCCCTTTCGGTAAAAATAGTCGTAATTTCCGATTGATCTTCAAGTGATTTGAATTCCCTAACTTTTTTATTGCCCTCAATTAATGGCAGTGGCGGAAAGTCATATTTCCGGTCATTCCTTTCAGCAGTAATAGCTGTCCCGTCATAATTGACAGGCCACATGTCGTTCGAATATGGAATCCCCAGATATTCATCAAACCCTTGCTGTAAGGGAAGGAACTCACGCAAGTGTCCCAGATGCCATTTCCCTATTGCCCCAGTTTTGTAATTGCTTTTTTTTAAAACTTCAGCTATGGTTTCTTCTGAAGGATTTAAACCAATTTTTGAATCAGGGAAAAGTGCTCCTGTAATACCCACCCTGTTTGGATAACACCCAGTTAGAATGCCCGCTCGCGAAGCACTGCAAACGGCTTGGGCCGAAAGAAAATTGGTAAATCGAATGCCCTGAGCAGATAGGCGGTCGAGATTTGGAGTCTTGTATTGTGTTGCTCCATAGCAACTCAAATCTCCGTATCCCAGATCATCCATAAAAATCAGGACAATGTTGGGTACTCCTAAACCTAGGTTTGGTTCCGGTGATTCGCATTGCGCAAGAAAGCATGTAACTGCCGCCAAACCATAAATTCCAATCAATGATTTTGGTACTGTTCTCATGTTATTCCGTATTTGAAATAAATCTTTCTCTATTGTTCATCTAATAAGTAATAAGAATAAATTAATGTCGTAATTATTTGTTTATATGATATAAAATGTGTACATATACCTCATTATGAGATATGTAACACTAAAAACAGAGGAGATTGAAGCGTTAGAGCATAGCAGTAAAAACTCTAATA